>Ga0114959_10001793_pt1 | contig 18316 bp, 17 predicted proteins | sample C_130625_EF_Meta_FD_87317 | JGI IMG/M metagenome (GOLD analysis project Ga0114959, IMG submission 87317) | Freshwater microbial communities from Lake Croche, Canada to study carbon cycling - C_130625_EF_MetaG | ecosystem: Environmental > Aquatic > Freshwater > Lake | place: Lake Croche, Canada...
AGCATTTTAAAAAACCAGCCCGCTGAACCTGCGGGGCCAATCAGCAAAATGGGGTCAACCAGCATGGGAATCCACCAGTTTTTAGACCGGTCTTTGGTGAAGTCGTCCAGGGAAGCATTCACAATGCCGGCCATGCGGTCTTTTTTGGGGCCGTCATCCGTGGGGCTGGCGGGGTGGTTGCGGGTGGTGGTCACTGGGTGGTAGACGTCACGCCACCCAGTGATACACCAGCCAAAGAGGTCGAACGAACCGCATTCCCTTGTTGTGTACGAGTCGTCGCGTGACTCTGATCCCCAAGGGCCGAGGGGATTGCGGTAAGAGGTGAATTGATTCCATGAATATATGTTGTAGGCGTAACCCGCAACGCCGAGCAGACTCAAGCTGGCGCTTGGGTCATTGAGTTTGATCAAGTTGTAGGTATTCCCAAAACGGATGAATTTGGTAATTATGCTGAGGTCAAATCCAGCGGTGTCTCGCAAAATACTGTTGAACTTGTCGTCGACACCCAGGGTTTGGGCAACGGTCAATGCAGTACCAAAGTGATATGTTTTTTGAGCTAACATATACGCTTCGTTAATGTTCAGCAAGACAGGCACAAATGCCCTAGCTGCGGTTTCAAATGCATCCTTGATCCGAGGGGAAGCACTTTTCAATAAGTCGTGCGGAATTGACCAAATAGGGTACAGCGGACCGCGAGCAAACGGTTTTGAATCTGCCCTCGGTGTCAAATTTTGGAAGGTGTCTTCATAATTACGGCCCCACGAGGCCATGCCTACCAACTGCGCCACGGCAACGTCGTTGGCGATCATGCCTCGATTGAGGTAGGCTGAAAAATTGTAGTCACGCGCTTGCGCAATGGCGGCGCTGTAAGCGGCTGCATCGGCTGTGTTTTGCAGCTTCATTTTTTCGGTGGTCAGCTGACCCATGCTGAACATCGTCAGCATGGACAGCAACATCACCAGGGCTGTCACTGTGACAAACAGCAGGGCTTGGCCCCGCTGTTTGGCCGGGCTAGGCGAAAGTGCTCGGCGCCGGCGAAGCATGAATTACTTCTGTGAACCCGTGTAGTTACCCAGGTTTTTGGCACCTGTTGATTGATCAGCGTTGCCAGCGGCTTCTACGGCTTTGGCAACACCAGCGGCACCCGATTTACCGGACAATTCGTCAGTCATGCCAGCCATTTGGCCCCGAATGGCTTGACCAAAAAAGCTGTAAACGCCAATCGCGGCGACAGCGATCAAGGCGACAATGATGATGTACTCGGTCATGCCCTGACCCAGTTGGCGTTTTTTTGTGCTGATGCGGTTCATGGTGGTTTCCTTTGGTTGGATATTTAAAAAATCGATCTTTCATCTTATCGGTGTCAGATTAAACAATCATGACGATACACTGAGGATCGATCAAAATAATAATATCACTTGGCTCTTGGCTTGGTTTGATGCCAAAAAAAAGAGTTGAATACCATTTATTTATATTTAATCTATCGGCAGTGAATCTTTTATTAAAATTAATGATTATTGTTTATATTTTGAGAGAAAATTTATTTCAAAATAGAAGAAAATTATTTTCAATTTTTTGGGTGGGCTGCATTTTTGGGGCACACGCGTTTTGACTCCCACACTGAGCTTTCAATTCGGTACAAGTTGCGTTCTTGCAGCGGGTGTCTTGGGTTTGTTTCTGGGCAGCGCTTTGAACCGGCTGGTCAGTCGCTTGCCGGTCTTCCTTCAAATGCAATGGCAAGCCGAGTGCGTATCTTCAGAGCATGGGATACCCATTTTGACAACGACTGAAATGGCCAATACTGCACGCTTGAGGCCCTGCTGTCCGCACTGCCAATCTACTTTTAAAGCCATGGATTCAGTACCGGTGGTGTCGTTTATCTTGTTAAGGGGGCGCTGCCGTGATTGCAAGCAAAGTTTGAATTGGCGCGACCCATGGGTTGAGGTGCTCACAGGGCTGCTCTTTGCCGCCAGCGTTCTGGTTTGGGGTGTTTCTTGGCAAACACTGTGCGCTGTTTTGTTTGCCAGCAGTTTGTTGGCGTTGGCTTTGATCGACTGGGACAGCGCTTTGCTTCCGGACCTGATCACCCAGCCATTGGTGTGGTCGGGTTTGATGGTCAGTGCTTGGAGGGTCAGTCACGTACCACTTGAACAATCCTTGGCCGGCGCCGTGTTGGGGTATTTATTTTTGTGGTTACTCAATGGGACATTCAAACTGATCACTGGGAAAGAAGGGATGGGCCATGGCGACTTCAAGTTAACGGCGGCATTGGGCGCCTGGTTGGGCGTGGCCGCGCTCATGCCCGTGCTGGTCATTGCCACTTTCAGCGGCGCTGCTTTTGGCGTGTTTCAAAAAATACGAAGGGGCCAGAGCGATCCAGGGTATTTCCCGTTCGGGCCCTTTTTAGCCCTGGCAGGTGTGTTGGTTTTATTTGGAAGTTCCTACTCGCGGTTTATGCAGTAAGGTTCAACTGTTCATAGGAGGAAAAAACGCATGCTTGCAAGCAGACAGTTTCGATTAAGACCGAGCATGGTCTTCATGTTCATTCTGATTCCCTTGTCATCTTTGGTGGCCCTTATTGTTCTGACTTACACGACAACTTCTGGCGCCATCTACAAGACTTCTCAAGAAATGGTCAATCGCTTCAATGGCGAAATCATTCAAAATTTGCAACAGACGCTGGACCCCGTTATTTCACTGACACGCAGTGCGGCTGTCTTGTCAGAAACTGACCCCCATTTTTTCAAAAAAGACGCCTCTTGGGCGCTTTTGAGAACCCAAATCGAACACTCGCCAGAGCTGTTCAGTGCTTATATTGGGTTTGAGGACGGTTCTTTTCGCGCTGTCTATCGCGCCACACCCCAATCCAAATTTTTTGGTCAAGCCTCACCAGATCAAGCAGTTTTCGCCTACAGAAACCGTCTTCAAGATGGGCTCAAGCCCGACGGTGATCGGCTTGTTTTTGTGGATGCAGACCGCAACACGGTTGAACGCAGATCGGTCAACACAGTGTACGACCCGCGCCAACGCCCTTGGTATCAAGCTGCGGTAGCCCAAAGAAAGTCCATCGTTGTCGGCCCCATCGTATTTGCATCGAACGGAGAGTTGGGTTTAACCTTTGCAACCCCGGTGATTGTCAACGATCGGGTGATAGCCGTTCATGCCATGGACATCACGCTGAGCACCATTCAGGAATTTTTGAATATCAACCGTATCAGCAGCAACTCGACCAGCCTGATACTCGACGGACAAATGCGGGTTATTGCATCTTCAAAGTCGGCCCAAGAAATAGCAAAATCCGATTTGAAGCAAACCCCCATCAATGGACAAATCGCAGACTTGGAAAGCCAATTGCCAAGACAAGCCTTGCTCGCATTACCCCACAGCCAATTCAAGGGGGTTTTTAAGTTCAAAGGCCAAGAAGATGGTTTAAGTTACATGGCCAGTCTCAGCGATGCACGCATCAAAGTCGCAACAGATTGGCGCGTGTTGGTCATAGCACCTGCCAAAGATTTTTTAAAAGACATTGCCGATAACAATCAACTCATTGCCGCAATAGGTTCATTGACCATAGTGATTCAGTTGTTGATGATTTTTTGGTTGTCTCGCCGCATAGCACGGCCGCTTGAATTACTGGCTCAGCAAGTCGACGATATTGAGCAACTGAAATTCCTCCACGACCTTCCGTTGCCCAGATCAAGATTTTCTGAAATCGATCAGTTGTCTGTGTCTGTTGGACGCATGCGTAAAGCCATAGGCGCATTCGCGGCTTTTGTGCCGGTAGATCTTGTGCGGGGTCTCATGAAGTCCGGTAAGCCATTGGAGTTGGGTGGGCGGAGTCGCTTCTTGACCATTATGTTTTGCGACTTGGAGTCATTTTCTACTTTGAGCGAAAACAGTCCATCGCAGGAAATCTTGTTGCGCATATCCAAATACTTTGAAATTGCCACCCATGCCATCAACGAAGAGTTGGGTACTTTGGATAAATTCATTGGTGACGGCGTTATGGCCTTTTGGGGGGCCCCCCATACTTTGGAAGATCATGCCTACAGAGCATGCGCAGCCGCTCTCAAAATTCAGGACCGTATGCACAAGATGAATCAAATATGGGAAGGCCAAGGCCTGTCTCCTTTGAAGGTTCGCATTGGTATTCATTCTGACGCGGTCCTGGTTGGCAATATCGGATCTCTCGAGCGCATGTCCTATACGGTGATGGGCGATGGCGTGAATGTCGCATCTCGTTTGGAAGGAATCAACAAAGAACTGGGCACCCAAATCTGTATCAGCAAGTCAGTTTACAGAGAGGCAGGTGAAAAACTCAATGTCCGCGCATTGAATGAAATTTCCGTCAAAGGACGAAAGTCTTTGATCGAAATTTACGAATTGTTGGGACTCAAGGATCCCCAAACCCCATTGACGTCAGCCCCAGGCAATGGAGTTATTTTGGAATAGATCAGCGAAGATGCTTCAGGGTGGCATCCACCAAAGACTGCGTGGAGTCTATGAACCTCAGGGGGTCTGTTTCCAATTCGTGCGTCATGCCCAAGGGTATTTCAGTACACCCCAGAATGACGGATTCAGCGCCCCTGTCGAAGAGCCTGTCAGCGGCTTGACGCAACAGTGCACCGCCGGCCTTTAAATCGCCCGCCTTGACCAGGGCGATGCCCGGAGAGACCAGGTCTGCAAAGTCTTCATTGAGCGGTGTCAATGGTTTGAGACCCAAGGCGGTGAGACGTTGCGTGTAAATGCCCATGCGGGCAGTACCTTCTGTGGAAAGCACGCCGATCGAATTCGCTTGAGGATTGCGGGCCAGAACTTGCTGCGCACTGGCATCCACAATGTGCAGAAAAGGCATTTGGGCGCGATCGGCCAGTTCCTGAAACCAGCAATGCGCGCTGTTGCAGGGCATGGCAATCACCTGAACGCCTGCTGAGTTCAGAAAATCTACGGCGGCAAGAAGTTGCGGTAAGGGACTCGGGCCCTCACCCAAAACTGAAGCCGTGCGGTCGGGGGTGGTGCAGTCGCCAAACAAAAGAGTGGGGATATGTTGTTGATCAGTTTGCGCGGTGGTGGACAGTGTGAGTTTTTTCAGGAAGTCTGAAGTGGCCAAGGGGCCCATGCCCCCAATGACGCCCAACCAACCGGCTGACAGTCTGGGCAAAGTAGGGAGTGAGGTCATGGCTTGGCTCAGGGTTCAACTTGATGCGGTTCTCATGCACTTAAAACTGGTGGCGATGCATTCTCATCTGCCTGCGTTTCACCCCCTGTGACAAGGACTGATGCGGCGCAGTTGCCGTACACGATGCTTAAAGTACGAAAAGGATCCACAAAGGGATCGGCAGCAATGAACAGAGCTAATGCCGCCTCAAAGGGAAGCTTGAGTGGCACACACACCAAGGAGACCAGGGAAATGGTCAGGACGCTGGTGGTTCCAGTTGACGCCAAAGCCGCCAAAACGGAAGCAAACACAATGAATACGTAATCAACGATGGCCAAATCACTGCCGTACATTTGTGCCACAAAGACGGTGCAAATGGTGAAGTAAAAAGCCGGCCCAAAGCGGAACATGGTGACCCCCAGGGGTACGACCAACTCAGTGCCTGTTAATGGGGTTTTGAGATTGCGGGTCAAGGCATCAATAGCCGATGGGATGCAAGTGATGCTGGATCGGGTCGTGATGGCCAACAAGGCAGGCTCGCTCAATCCGCGAATGACGCGTTTTAAACCGATTTTCAATTTGAATGAAATGATCAGCGTCGCTGCAATAAACAACACCAGTGTGGCCACAATTTGAGTCATGACAAAGCTCTGCATAGCGAGCAGGTAATCGACACCTGACTTGGCCACTTCGGAGGAGACAATGACAAATACGGCAAAGGGCAATGGGTAGGTGAACCATCGCATCAGTGTTTGGCAAGAGCGATAGATGAAGTCCAAGCCAGAAGCAAAGTCTTCCTTGGCTTTGGAACTTGAGCCCGCTGCGACACCAAAAATCACACTGAAAATCAATACTTTCAACGTATCGCCTAAGGTGAGCGCTTCAAAAATGTTGGAAGGGATGTATTTCGCTGCGGCCTTCAGGCCCGAGGGTTTGATTTCAGTTTGATCGGGAGACTCCGACAGGGAAATTTCAAGATTAGCCGCCACTGTGGATTTGCTGGACCTGACCACTTCACCCAGCGTTGACCTGGATTCGCCTGAAGTAAAGGAGCCAGGCTTTAAGATCAATGCCAAGGCAAGACCAAGGCAAGCCGTTAAAACCAGTCCAGTGGTATAAACCGTCGCCATACGGCCGATGTAGGGACGCGCAGCGGCTGATTGCACAAGTTTGGCAACACTGCCAATGATGGCTGACAACAAAAAAGGCAGCACAACCATTTTCAAAATGCTTAAATAAACATCGCCCAATGGTTGTAAGGACAATGCCCAGTCAGGACGTGTTAAACCCAAAATAAGTGACGCCACAATGGAGCCAAGGATAAGCCAAGGACTGCGCAGTACCGCGAGAAAACCTTGCCATGCGGTGAGTTTTTGTGCATTCATATCTTCAGATTGCCTTTGTATTTTTCAAGAATGCCGTCGACAGTCAATGGGGTGGGCTCATTGGCGATGAACAGATTCGCAACTTGCTGAAGCTGTGAAGCATCTTTGTGAAAGACCATGCCCAGGGAATCTCGCGTGTCTGTGAGCGTTGCAGTGCGCAGCACCAGTGAAGACTCTGGCCGTACCCTTGCTAGTCGCTTGATTTCAAGCTCGTCGCGGTAGGCGCACAACACATCACCTTTGATCAATGCATTGACCAATTCTGGCCAATTGGGCATTTCTCGAAGCTTGGCCTTGGGAAACCGAATGCGGGCAAAACCAGCAAAAGAAGACTTCTCTATCACGCCAACTTCGCCAGTCCAATTTCTCAATTCAGTTGCAAGATCTCTGCCGTTAAGGGCCTTTGCAAGCTCAACACGGTTGAATGCAAGGCCATGGCGAAGCACCAAATAGGGCTCAGAAAATCTGAAACGCAATGCCCGCGAATAGGTCATTGAGATTTTGGAAATAGCAACATCTATTTCATTGCGATCAATAGCTTCTACCACTTCATTGAATGTTTCAGCCTCTCGTCGAATTTCCAATTCAACACCCAACGCATTCGCCAATCGGCGCGCAAAATCCACATCAACGCCCGTGGGACCGCTTGCTGAGGTGGAAAAAAAAGGAGGACTTTCAAACTTACCCATGCCGACAATCAGCTTCTTGTTGTCCAAAATTCGCTGGATTTCTGGAGCTAAAGGGCTGGATTTCCCGGCCAATGCGGCCATGGGGATCGTTGATGCAATGGAGGTTAACCCCAATTTCAAGAGTTTTCGTCTAGCGGACAATGGGTTGTGTAGCATCTTGCACTGGTAAATTATTTTTAATATTTCATTTTAATCAAATTAATCAATATATTGTGACAATTTTATTTTTGATGAAATTTATGCCGTGGCAATTAATTTAATCATTTTATTTGAGGGCGACCGCGCTCCAACCATCAGCACACAACCATGTGCTCTAAGTGATAACGATAAGTCCCAAATCCATAAAACCGTATAAACTGTTTACATCGTTCTTGCAAAATGGAGGGTGGATCATGATGAAATTCAAACTTGCTTGGCCAAACATGCCTGAATTACGTCAACGCATTGCCAATGCTTTGTATGTGCCCACGCCCACCGGATCACATGAGATGGGCGATCATTACTTGGGCGACATAGCCGGTGCCTATGTAGAGATCAACCACTATCCTGAGGCCGGACGAAAGCCATTTCATCGGATTCAGATTCAAGTGAAGCCTTGAGTTTGGTTGGCGTACATCGCAACCGCCTGTTCATGGAGTCAGCATTTCACTGTAGGCGATGTATGTGCATGCCTAAAGTGTGGGTGACGCTTGAGTGACCTGTCTAAAGGCCCAGGTTAACCAGGGCATCAGCGCCCGCAGGTCAGACTGCTCCACCGTGGCGCCACACCAAATGCGCAGGCCAGCGGGTGCATCTTTGTAGGCCGCAATGTCATAGGCCACGCCTTCAGATTCGAGGAGTTGGGCCATTTTTTTCACCTGATCATCGGTCGCCTTGAGCTTCAAGCACACACTGGTGTTGGACCGGGTGCTTTGGGATTGCGACAGGAAAGAAATCCAGTCGTTCGCTGCCACAAAGTCCTCAATGACACGGAGGTTGGCTTCGCTGCGTGCCATCGTACCTTGGACCCCGCCAATGCTGTCGGCCCATTTCAAAGCGTCCAGGTAATCCGCTACGCAGAGCATGGAAGGGGTGTTGATGGTCTCGCCTTGGAACAAAGCTTCCATCAGTTTACCGCCGGACTTCATGCGGAACACCTTGGGCATTGGCCATGCGGGGTCATAGGCTTCAATCCGTTCCACTGCGCGAGGGCTCAAGATCAGCATGCCGTGGCCGCCTTCGCCGCCCAGCACTTTTTGCCACGAATAGGTGACCACATCGAGCTTGTCCCAGGGCATGTCCATGGCAAAGACGGCCGAGGTTGCATCGCACAAAGTCAGGCCAGCGCGGTGGTCTGGAATCCAGTCGCCATGGGGCACCTTGACGCCTGAGGTGGTGCCATTCCAGACAAACACCACATCGTTGTCGAAGTTGACTTTCGCCAAATCGGTGATGTCGCCATAGTCGGCTTTGCGCACGTTCACGTTCGGTAGCTTGAGTTGTTGAACGATATCGGTCACCCACGCACCGCTGAAGGACTCCCATTCCAGCACATCCACTCCGCGTGCGCCCAGCATCGACCACATGGCCATTTCAATCGCGCCCGTATCGGAGCCGGGCACCACGGCCACGCGGTAGCCTTTGGGCAGGCCCAGGATGCGCGCCGTTTCAGAACACGCCAGACCCAAGGCTTTTTTTCCGAGGGCAGAGCGGTGCGATCGGCCCAGTGTCTCCAGCGATAAGGCACTCACGTCATAGCCCGGGCGCTTGGCACACGGGCCTGAAGAAAAGTTGGGGTTGCTGGGTTTGATGGTGGGTTGCATGGGGGTCTTAAGAGCGAGGATCTGAACGGAGTCCAAAGATTGTACCCATCGACTTTGGTCTGCCTAAACCCTGCGCCTTGCAGGAGGAGGCCATAAATATGGCACAGTGGAGCCCATGAAATTTCAAACGATTGAAGATGCGATAGGTCAAACGCCGTTGGTTGCGTTGCAAAGACTTGGCTCAGACATTGCTTCGGCGCACGGCAATGTGATTTTGGGCAAACTGGAGGGCAACAACCCGGCAGGCTCGGTCAAAGACAGACCCGCGCTGTCCATGATCCAGCGAGCGCAAGAACGCGGCGAAATCAAGCCCGGTGACACCTTGATCGAAGCCACCTCTGGCAACACCGGCATTGCCCTGGCCATGGCGGCGGCCATCAAAGGCTACCGCATGATTTTGATCATGCCGGAGGACTTGTCGATCGAGCGTGCGCAGACCATGAAGGCTTTTGGGGCCGAGCTGATACTCACGCCCAAAAGCGGCGGCATGGAATACGCACGCGATCTGGCCGACAGCATGGCTGCGCAAGGTAAGGGCCGTATCCTGGATCAATTTGCCAACCCAGATAACCCCCGTATTCACTACGAAACCACCGGACCTGAAATTTGGGCGCAGACCGGCGGCAAGGTGACGCATTTTGTCAGCGCCATGGGCACGACCGGTACCATCACAGGGGTGTCGCACTTCCTCAAAGAAAAGAACCCCGCCATTCGCATCATTGGCGCGCAGCCTTCTGAGGGCTCGCGCATTCCCGGCATTCGCAAATGGCCTGAAGCCTATTTGCCAAAAATTTACGATCCCACCGCCGTAGATGAGTTGGTGCTGGTCAGCCAAGGCGACGCGGAAGAAACTTGCCGTCAAATGGCCCGCAGCGAAGGTATTTTTGCAGGGGTTTCTGCAGCCGGTGCCTGCTGGGTAGCGCAACACATTTCGCGAACGGCGCGCCATGCGGTCATCGTGTTCATTGTTTGCGATCGTGGCGATCGGTATTTGTCTACCGGTGTCTTTCCCGCCTGAATCTTCAGGTTGCGTTGTTCCTTTTCAGAAAGTGTTTCATGTCTGAATTCCGTTTTTGTCCTTTGTGTGCCTCGCCTTTGGAGTGGATGTCACAGATGGAGGATGGTGGTGAAAAAATGCGTTTGCGTTGCCCGGCTTGTGCTTACACACACTGGAACAATCCAACGCCTGTCTTGGCCGGAATCGTGCAGGTGGGTGACGAGATTTTGTTGGCCCGCAATGCAGCTTGGCCTGGTCGACGTTTTGCATTGATCACCGGCTTCATGGAGGCTGGCGAGTCGCCTGAAGAAGGCATCGCCCGTGAGATTGCCGAAGAAACCAACTTGACGGTAAGCGCTTTGAAACTGGTCGGTGCTTACGAGTTCAAGCGCATGAACCAGGTCATCATTGCCTACCATGCCGTGGCGCAAGGCGAGGTTCGCTTGTCGCCTGAGTTGGCCGAATACAAAATGTACAAACCAGAGGACATCATTTGCTGGCCTGCAGGCACCGGTTATGCGGTGGGGGATTGGCTGCGCAGTATCGGTATCGAGCCGCGCTTTATGAGCTGGGAAGAGCGTTACGCCGATCAGGACAAGCCAGCATGAGCTTTGACAAAGAAGTGGACACCAGTGGGCTGAACTGCCCCTTGCCGATTTTGAAAGCCAAAAAAGCGTTGACTGACATGGCCAGCGGTCAGGTGCTCCAAGTGCGTGCGACGGACGCCGGCGCTGTGCGCGACTTTGAAGCCTTTGCGCGTCAAACCGGCAATGAATTGGTGTCCAGCACCACCGAGGGTGATCAGTTCATTTTCCAGTTGCGCCGTCGCTGATCAAAGGGCCAAGCCCTTCAGGTACGCGCGGAAAGATTCACCGACTTGCGGGTGCTGCAAAGCCAGCTCCACGGTGGCTTCTAAAAAACCTTCTTTGCTGCCGCAGTCGTAGCGTTTGCCTTCGTATTGGAAGGCATAGACGGCTTCGCGGGCCATGAGACGGGCAATCGCATCGGTCAACTGGATCTCTCCTCCCACGCCGGTGGGCTGGTTGCGAATTTCATCAAAGATGCCGGGCGTCAAAATGTAGCGGCCGGCCACACCCATGCGGGAGGGCGCTTGTTCTGAGGCAGGTTTTTCAACGATTTGTTCGACACGAATCAGTTGTTTGCCCGCGGGTTCACCGGCCACGATGCCATAGCGGCGAGTTTGTTCCAGTGGCACCTCTTGCACTGCCAAAATCGAGCGGCCTTGTTGACGAAACGCTGTCGCCATTTGGGTCAATACGCTGGGGCCGTTGGTTTGACCGATCATCAAGTCGTCGGCCAAAAGCACCGCGAAGGGCTCGTTACCCACCAAAGGTTCAGCGCACAAAACCGCGTGGCCCAGACCCAGCATGCGGTTTTGCCGCACATAGGCGCAGACCATGTCGTCCGGTTGTACAGAGCGCACCAGTGCCAGCAGTTCTGCTTTGTTCGCGTACTCGAGTTCGTTTTCGAGTTCGTAAGCCGTGTCAAAGTGGTCTTCAATGGCGCGTTTGCTGCGACCCGTCACAAAGATCATGTGGCGCACCCCAGCCGCATAAGCTTCTTCGACGGCGTATTGAATCAAGGGCTTGTCGACCACCGGGAGCATTTCCTTGGGCGCTGCTTTGGTGGCCGGTAAAAACCGTGTGCCCAAACCCGCGACAGGAAAAACAGCTTTGCGAATGATGTTGTTGGTCATGAAGAGTTATCGCTTAAGAAGGAGGGGGTTAAGCCAGTCGGGCGAGTTGGTCACGCATCTTGAAGACGGTGTCTGAAAAATCGGTGACGCGTTTTTTCTCGAGTTCAATCACAGCAGGCGGTGCTTTGGCCACAAAGGCTTCATTGCCCAGTTTGTTTTGGGCTTTCACAATCTCGGTTTCCAGTCGGACGATCTCTTTGTTCAGGCGAATCTTTTCTGCAGCCACGTCGACTTCAATGAACAAGCACATGCGGGCGCTGCCCACCATGGCCACCGGGGCCGATTGGGCAGCTGCTTGCCATGCGGCTTCGTCTTCAAAAACTTGGACTTCACTCAGCTTGGCCAGCGACTGAAGCACTGCTGCATTGGCACGCATGAAATCGGCATCGCCCAAAGCAAACAGCGGCATTTTGGTCGCAGGGGAAACATTCATTTCACCGCGCAAATTGCGGCAGGCGTCGACCCATGATTTGAGCTTCAGCACATTGGCAATGGCTTGCGCATCGATTTTGTTCAGTTGTGCTTCGGGGTAGCGGGCGATGCTGACCGAGGGCCCCGGCATACCTGCAACAGGGGCGACTTTTTGCCACAGCTCTTCGGTGATGAACGGGATGATCGGATGGGCTAAGCGCAAAATGGCCTCGAGTGTGCGGATCAGGGTGCGGCGTGTGGCGCGTTGCTGCGACGCATCGCCCGTCTGGATTTGGACTTTGGCGATTTCGAGGTACCAGTCGCAGTATTCGTTCCAGACAAAGTCGTAAATCGTGTTGGCCACGTTGTCCAAGCGGTATTCGGCAAATCCTTTGGCCACTTCGGCTTCAGTTTGCTGCAGGACTGACGCTATCCAACGGTCGGCTTGACTGAAGTTCATGTAGCCGTAGGCGGGTCCGCCGGGCTGGCATTCAGCTTTGGTGTGTTCCTTGAGGCCGCAGTCTTGGCCTTCGCAGTTCATCAGCACAAAGCGGGTGGCGTTCCAGAGTTTGTTGCAGAAGTTGCGGTAGCCTTCGCAGCGTTTGGAGTCGAAGTTGATGCTGCGGCCCAAACTGGCCAGCGCCGCGAAGGTGAAACGCAGCGCATCCGCGCCATAAGCCGGAATGCCTTCAGGGAATTCTTTTTCGGTTTGCTTACGCACTTTGGGTGCGCTCTCGGGCTTGCGCAGGCCTTGGGTGCGTTTGTCGAGCAAAGGCTCCAAGGTGATGCCGTCGATCAGGTCCACCGGGTCCAGCACATTGCCCTCGGACTTGCTCATCTTCTTGCCTTGGGCGTCCAGCACCAGGCCGTGGATGTAGACGTGTTTGAACGGCACACGCCCTGTGAAGTGGGTGGTCATCATGATCATCCGGGCGACCCAGAAGAAGATGATGTCGTAGCCTGTGACGAGCACGCTGCTGGGAAGGTAGAGGTCGTAGTCGCTGGTGAGGCCTTCGGTGCCGCTGGCGATCGCACCGGACTCGGCCTTGCTCATACTCGCTGCGCTCGCCAAATCGCTGCGTCCAAGCCCGGCACGCTCGCCAGCTGTGTTTTTGGTGCTCGTCTCATTGTTGGGCCATCCCATGGTGCTGAAAGGCACGAGTGCCGACGAGTACCACGTGTCCAGCACGTCTTCGTCGCGTTTGAGCGTTTTGCCGGGAGAAATTTTGTCAGCTTGGGCTTGCGCCTCGGCTTCATTGCGGGCGACGTAGACCTTGCCGTCTTCGTCGTACCAAGCCGGTATCTGGTGTCCCCACCAGAGCTGGCGGCTGATGCACCAGTCGGTGATGTTGTTCATCCACTGGTTGTAGGTGTTGACCCAGTTCTCGGGCACAAAGCGCACTTGGCCGGTTTGCACCGCGTCGATCGCTTTTTGCGCGATGCTCTTGCCGGTGGCGTCATCGTGGCCCACTTGGTTCATGGCCACAAACCACTGGTCGGTCAGCATGGGTTCGATCACCTGGCCGGTGCGGGCGCAGCGCGGCACCATGAGTTTGTGTTTTTTCACCTCGACCAAAGTGCCAGCGGCTTCCAGGTCGGCCACCACGGCTTTGCGGGCCAGGAAGCGGTCCAGGCCCCGGTATTTTTCGGGGGCGTTGCTGTTGATGGTCGCATCCAGGTTCAGCACACAAATCATGTCCAGTTTGTGGCGCTGGCCGACTTGGTAGTCGTTGGTGTCGTGCGCGGGGGTGACCTTGACCACGCCGGTGCCAAAGTCTTTGTCCACGTAATCGTCGGCAATCACCGGGATGGTTCGGCCGCACAAAGGCAGCTTGACCTGCTGGCCAATGAGGTGCTTGTAGCGCTCGTCTTCAGGGTGCACCATCACCGCCACGTCGCCCAAGAGGGTCTCGGGGCGGGTGGTGGCCACGGTCAATGAACCACTGCCATTGGCCAGGTCATAGCGGATGTGCCACATCGAGCCGTCTTCTTCTTCGCTTTCCACTTCGAGGTCAGACACCGCGCTTTGCAGCACCGGGTCCCAGTTGACCAGGCGCTTGCCACGGTAAATCAGGCCTTGCTCATAGAGCTGCACAAAGGTTTCGGTCACGGTGTTGGACAGCTTGGGGTCCATCGTGAAGTATTCGCGGCTCCAGTCCACGCTGTCGCCCATGCGGCGCATTTGGTGGGTGATGGTGCTGCCCGATTCCTCTTTCCACTCCCAGACCTTGCTCACAAAGTTCTTGCGGGCCTCAAAGGGTGTGGGGCCCATGTCGTGGCGGCTGATGCCTTGGGCCTGCAGTTGGCGCTCGACCACGATCTGCGTGGCAATGCCCGCGTGGTCGGTGCCCGGAATCCAGGCCGTGTTGAACCCTGACATGCGGTGGTAGCGGGTCAACGAGTCCATGATGGTCTGGTTGAAGGCGTGGCCCATGTGCAGCGTCCCCGTCACGTTGGGTGGGGGCAGCTGGATCGAGAAGGCGGGCGCCTCAGCTGAGGGTGCACCTGTGCCACGAAAACCGGCCACGCCGTAGCCGCGCTTTTCCCATTCGGGGCCCCAATGGGCCTCCAGGGCCGCAGGCTCGAAGGATTTGGACAGGGACTGCAGACCGGGTTGGTCTATGGGCGTGGAAGCGTTGCTCATGGGGGCTTTGAAAAGGGTAACGCCTTCGATTTTACCCAGCCCTGCCCTCTGTTTGGCGGTGCTTTTTTAAAGGGACAAGTCCTTGGCCGCCTCGATGCATTCGCGCAGTAAGGCTGAATCGCCGATCTGATTGGCCAGAATCAGAATCAAGCGGGTGTTGAGCAGCTCCGATTGTTCGGGACTCATGCCCGCATGGGCATCGATCAGCAATTCGTAAAAGCCATCGGCGTCTTGAAAATTCGCGGTGGTTTCCATCTTCTTTCTCGATTCACAGGGCCAAGGTGTTGGCGATGGCTTCGATCAAACTGCCGTCGACGCGTTGGCCGGTGGCGGCCAAGTACCCGTCTGGCCGGACCAAGGCCCAGCCTTGGCCTTGCAGTTGGCAGGCGCTGCGCAGCCGATGCTGGTTGTCAATGACGTGCTCCCGCGCTTGCGTTGGCGTGAGTTGGTCAACCACCTGCACGCAACGCAAGGGCGTGCCTTCGGTCAAGGTTCGCAGCCTGCGCAAGTTGGCTGGGGTTGAGGTGCCAAAGGTCAACAAAACCAAGCGTCCCTCGGCCCAATTGAGCAAGTCGTTGACCACGCCATGGCGGCCTTTGGACCAAGAGAAGGCCACGTTTTGCAAAGAGACGCCGCCGTTGTCTGCGCAAATCGATGAGCGGGTGTAGGTGTTGGCCACGGCCATGCGGCCGGTGTTGATCAGTGAACGCGCGAACGGGTATTGTTTGGCCAGGCTGATGGCAGCGTTGCGCAAGCTGCGCTCGATGCCATCGGGCGCACGCAGAAAGCGGGCGGTGCGGTTGGTGACGCGCACGTTCTCCTGCGCGGCTTCTAAACGCTCTGCGTTATAGCTGTCCAGCAATGCGGGGCTGGCCCAGCCTTTGAGGACGGCGCCCAATTTCCAGGCCAAGTTGTCGGCATCGGATACCCCCGTGTTGCCACCGCGGGCGCCAAAGGGACTGACCACTTTGGCCGTGTCACCCATGAAATAGACCCTGCCCATACGGAGCGTGTCCACGCATTGGCTCTTGTAGGCATAAGGACCGACCCAGACGATGTCTACCTTCACGTCTTTGCCAAACTGGCGTTCCAAACGTTCGCGCACCACGTCTTCCCGGCTCACGTAAGCCGAATCGGCGTTGGGGGCCATTTGGTAGTCGATGCGCCAGACGTCGTCGGCCATCAGGTGTTGCCAGACGGCACGGTTTTCATTGAAAGGGGCTTCAATCCAGGTGTGCCGCTCCACCGGAGGGTGGGTGTTAAAGCGCACATCGGCAATGCACCAGCGGTCATCGCCTTGGGTGCTGCGCATGCTCACCCCGGTCCAGGCGTGGAAAGGCGTGTGCGAGCCCGTCGCGTCAATCACATGGTCGGCCTCAATCACGTAGCTGCCCTCGGGCGTTTGCACTGTCAAGGTGGCAAAGTCTTTGTTTTGCTCCAAGTGGGTCACGCGGGAATTCCATCGCAAATCCACCCCGCCCAACTCGGCAATGCGCTCCACCAAAAAGCCTTCGATATAGAACTGCTGGATGTTCATGAACGGTGGTTGCGCGGATAAATTGAAGTTGCTTTGCGCGCGCAAATCAAACGAATAGACCTCGTCATGGCCGGCAAAGGTGCGTCCGACGCTCCATTGCACGCCTTTGGCTGCGATGCGTTTGTAAATCCCCAGACGTTCAAAAATTTCGAGGGACTTTTGGGTATAGCAAATTCCCCGCGACGACGCGCCCTTCACACCCACGGTGTTGTCCTCGTCCAGCAACACGGCTTTGACGCCTTGGTTGGCCAGTGAACAGGCCAAAGTCAATCCGGAGATGCCGCCACCGACGATCACAACCGCATGTCGTAAAACCTGATCTGTGTGCAATTCAGGAGGAGCGATAAACGGGTATTCGGGCAGGCTGTAGCCCGAGCCTTGCGTGAACTCGTAGCCATTGGTGTAGTGAACTTTGGCGAAGCTGGCGGTGGGGTCCATGTTGAAAATGTGTTTAGATGGATTTGAATTCTGGGCGGTCGTTTTGCTGGGGTTTGAGCGGCTCAATGGCTTGGCCCTGTGCGCGTTCTTTGCGCCATTGTTGCTTACGCGCTGTCCATTCGCTCAAGCGGGCGTGGACCGTTTTACTTTCTTGCAGCATTTGAAATTCATCGGCGCGCTGCGCCGTCAGCTCCAGGCGAACGCCGTTCGGGTCAAAGAAGTAAATGCTTTCAAAAATATGATGGTCGGTGATGCCCAAGACCGCCACACCGTGGGCTTGCAGGCGCTCTTTCATCACTTCTAAATGGGCTCTGTTGTCGACTCGGAAAGAAATATGGTTCACCCACATCGGCGTGTTGGGCGAGGGCAGCGCGGCTTGGTCGTCCCCCAGATCGAAAAAGGCGATGAAGGAGCCGTCCCGCAAACGGAAAAAGAAGTGGGTGTAGGGGCAATATTCGCCCGTGCTGGGCACCACGTCGCTTTGGATGATGTGGTACAGCGGCAGGCCCAGTATGTCTTCGTAAAAGTGCCGTGTTTCCTCTGCATCTTTGGCGCGGTATGCACAGTGGTGCAGCTGGTGAATGGCGGCTGGTGCGGGCAAGTCCGACAGTGCGGGGGCCGAAGGGGATGCGCTCATCGTGTCTCCTATTTACTCATGCGTAACGGGTTTACTATAACGTAACCTTAGGGGTCGTCACAATACAGAGATAAGCTCGTCAATGATTGACCCTTCGGGTCCTGTGTGCATATTCAAGGAGAAGACCATGGCTGAACTCAAAGGCTCCCGTACCGAACAATGTTTGAAAGACGCTTTTGCGGTGGAGTCCATGGCCAACCGTCGCTATTTGTACTTTGCGAACAAGGCTGACATCGAAGGTCATATCGACGTAGCGGCTTTGTTCAGATCCACCGCCCAAGGCGAGACGGGCCATGCCCATGGTCATTTGGAGTTCCTGGAAAAAGCGGGGGATCCTGCCACCGGCTTGCCTTTTGCATCAACCCGAGACAGCTTGGTTTCAGCACTTTCCAGCGAAAAGCAGGAGCACGGGGACATGTACGCCACCATGGCTGAAACAGCCAGCGCTGAAGGTTTTGAAGACATTGCCGACTGGTTTGCAACCATCAGCAAAGCCGAGCGCTCGCATGCGCAGCGGTTCCAAAAAGCGCTGGATGAGTTCAAAGACTGAGGCTTGGGCCCTTCAATCCATCTTGATGTTGGCCGCCTTGATGGCCTTGGTCCAGTCAGCCGTCTCGCGCTCCAGCACTTTGGTGGTGTCTAGCGGCGAGAGGTAACGCACCTCAATGCCAGCGGCATCGGCGCGTTGTTTGGTCTCAGGCAACTCCATGCTGCGCTTCACGTCCAGCGAGAGCTTTTGCAGCACGGCAGGCGGGGTGCCAGCGGGCGCATACAAAGCCACCCAAGACTCCAGCTCGAAGTTGCCCAAACCGGCCTCGGCCACCGTGGGCACCTGGGGCATGCCGGGGTGGCGGATTTTGCCGGTCACGGCCAAGGCCTTGAGCTTTCCCGACTGCACATG
>Ga0114959_10001795_pt1 | contig 18299 bp, 22 predicted proteins | sample C_130625_EF_Meta_FD_87317 | JGI IMG/M metagenome (GOLD analysis project Ga0114959, IMG submission 87317) | Freshwater microbial communities from Lake Croche, Canada to study carbon cycling - C_130625_EF_MetaG | ecosystem: Environmental > Aquatic > Freshwater > Lake | place: Lake Croche, Canada...
ATTTAACCATTGGTTCATAAAATTTAACCATTGGTTCATAAAATTTAACCATTGGTTCATAAAATTTAACCATTGGTTCATAAAATTTAACCCCGTGTTTTTATGCATTTTTTGTCCATTTGGAATGTCTTACCCTTCTCTTCCTGTGGTACTATTTTCAACACGCATTTAGACTTTTTTCCTTAAAGTGGTTCGGTGCAACCCTTCTCTTGCGGCTTTTCAACTTTCTTAAATTTAAACAATTTCGGTTTTTCATCAGTGCACCTCGCCCTAAAGTGTTCATATCTCTCTCTCACTTCACAATATGTCAAATTTGATTTTTTATTCAACATTTTATTCACTAATTCGTGCAATTCATATATATATCTTGAAAAACTCTCGCGATTCTTCATTGTATCCATTGTTAAAGGCAATTGTTTCAAATTTGTTTTAAGATTTATTCTGCAATATTTGCACGGCAACACTTTTTGTAAGCTAAGTACAAAATCTCGGTAATTTTTTTTATCATCTGGAGTGGGTTCTGCCGGATAGTTGAAACTCATCGTGTGCAAATAATGCCACATTGGTGGCCCCCACACAGTAGTAAGCATTCCATCTCCGCTATTATATTCATCTTTTGAATAAACCGCTGATTTTTGACGTCGCATTGTCCTTGCTTTTTTATTTATATTTATTTTACGCGTTTGTGACCTCTTCATAATAAAAGAATAGAAATTAAATATGCCAATAAAAATAGCGAAATACGAATAGTTTCAATTACAAATAAATAATAATTTAAATATATTATGCTGATTTTTTTTGATAAAATCCAAAAAAAAACAAAGGTTTATATTCACATTCCTAAAAACGGTGGAAAACATATTAGATGGAAAATTGAAAATAATAACGACAATACGATCATTCGTTCGTTTTGGTATCTAGATTCAAATTTTGATTTAGCACACATACCTTATATAAAAAAGGACGATTATGTGAAAACCTCGATTGATCATTATTTTTCATATAGCAGAAATCCATATGACAGAATTATTAGTGCTTATTTTTATTTAAATCCAAATTCTAATATTAATAATTTTAAACACTTTTGCAAAAAAATCCTTATAAACTATTCCTTTGACCTTTCTTTTAATGCAAATTATATACATTATTATCCACAATATTTATTCTTATGTGATGAAAAATTACAGATTAATAATGTCGAAGTTAAAAAATTAGAAGATGTCGAGAACCCAAAGAGGTACAAATTAAGCGAATACTTTGATAACGAATGCATACAAATTATCAATAAAATCTACGAATCTGATTTTACACTATTCAATTATGAGATTATTGCAAAAAGTTAAATGAGTCATATTTATTTTTGCTAATCCTATAATATGGATCCTGACTATTTTTCTACCTACTCGAATAATTCTAAGAATATCTGCGTATGTACGGCTATTTCGATCATTATTATTTTCCTATTTGTTATAAGCCCCTTAAAGCAACATTTATTTGTGTCAATGTCCGGTAAAATAGTTGCCCTCCTTATTTTAGCCTATGTTTTAGTTAAAAATTATATGAACACTAATTATTTCTCTCAATCTACGAATTCCAACTTGTTGAAAGGTGAATGGAATAGTATAAAAACCAATATTTTATGCAGTTATGTTTTTAGCTTTTTTATTTTATTGTTGATTTTTACGTTAATTAAACATATGTTTCTCTAACTATTTAGAAGGAACGACTATGTGTAAATAAAAAATTATATATAAATTAATATATATTTGATGTCTAAACGAAAAATAGAAAATCCAGAAGATGTTGGTACAGAAAAATCCGTTCATTTTCCAGAACAAGTAACAGATGTAGTTACTATCTCTTCAAACCCTATAACATATAAGAAAAGGGGTGAATTAAATGAAAAAATAGCTCGTATTGAACAAGCTGATATTGCTGCATCTAAACCTCTTTCACTAGAAAATCCAGATGATACAGAAAAATCCGTTCATTTTCCAGAAGAAGGACAAGAAGCAACAGATGTATTTACTATCTCTCCAAACCCTCTAACATATGAGGAAAGGAGTGATTTAAATCAAAAAAGAGCAGAAGCGGAGGAAAAAGCTCGTGAACAACGAGCTGCTATTGCTGCATCTGAACCTCTTTCAGCTTTGGGTGTTATATCTAATTATAGTGCTGTTAATGAAGATCGTAGTTGGCGTTGGCTTGAAAAATTTACTAGTTCTCCGAGAACAACAGCGATGAATAAAGAATTAAAACAAGCGATAGAAAATGCACGTATAAATTCTGAAATAGATGATAGACTATTAACACCAAAGGACAAGGCTCAACTTAATATGTTAATGTATGGGAGTGATTATTCACCTGCATCATTAAATGAAAAACGAAGACAAATAAATTTAAAAATTAATAATATTATTGATAATCATGATGGTACATATACAGTAGATGGATGTGCAGGTGTATCTCCCCAATGTGCAACAATTCTATTAACTTTTGCAGGGTTAACATATTTGTTAATGTTGACACCACCTGAAGTATTTGACCAGTTAACTGCAAGCCTAGGAAGTGCTGCTTCAGCTGCTGTTACAAACATTGCTTCAGCTGCTGTTACAAAATTACTTTCTGGTAATGGTGGGAAACGTTCTAGAAGAAATAAGAAGACATCCATGAAATCCAAGAAATCTAAGAAATCTAAGAAATCTAAGAAATCCAAGAAATCCAGGAAATCCAAGAAATCAAAGAAATCAAAGAAATCAAAGAAAAAATATATTTAGCTAGTTAGTATAAATAATAAAAAAAACATATTTTCCTATATTTATGACCGACTATAATAAAGAATTAAAGTATGAATTCAAAGGTACACATTATTTTGCTAGTTTAAAATCTTGCAATAGTGACATTCTTTTTGATAATTTGACCCTAACTAGTCTTTTCAAAAATGCAATAATTAAATCAGGTGCGACTATATTGAACTACACTGAGCATATATTCGATAATAATGCCATCACGTTTGTTTTTTTATTATCTGAAAGCCACTGCAGTGTTCACACTTACCCTGAATATAAAAGCTTATTTATTGATTTATTCACGTGTGGTGAAAAAATAAATAACGAAATTTTTAATAATATTATTGTTGAAGCACTTGAACCAACTATAATATCCAAACAAGTGTTAATTCGAGATTAATTTTAGCATACGTGCTGTATCCATTTTGGCACTTACAAAATCGTCATCTGTTTTATTTTTTTCAAAAGATTTTAGCTTATTTTCTTGGTATAGTTCCATTATTTTTTGATAATAAAGACTGTCGGTTTTGAATGACATTCTATTTATTTCAACTATTGTTCCGTCTCTTTTTCTGAACAGCATTTTATCTCTCTAATAAATCTTTCTTTATCTTTAATTTCGTTTGGTTATTATAATATATTCTTGATACATATATATAAATGCCTTTACCAAAATATAATTTTACTCCTAATAAGGATACTTTAATTAAGTATGCTTTACCAATTATTATCGGGGTTATTGCAATTAGCGTGATCATTTGGTTTATTTACAGTTATGCTATTAAGAAATCTAATGTAGGTTTTAAACCAAATAGCGAGCATATACTTCAAAATAGCGGCGGATCTAGCAACGAGTGTGAAATACTAATTTTTAGTACTACTTGGTGCCCACATTGCAAAAAGGCAAAGCCTATTTGGGAGGAAGTTAAACAGGAATATTCTGGAAAAACAGTAAATGGGCACACTATTATTTTTACCGAAGTTGACTGCACTAATGAATCTCCTGATGTTTCGCGAATGATGGATAAATTTAAGATAGAAGGCTATCCTACTGTTAAGATGGTGAAAGATGGCCAAATTATTGAATTTGATGCCAATGTTACAAAGTCGAACATGGAGCAATTTATCAATACGGCTGTATAAGCTACGAAACTGTTTCATCATTTTGTTGTTTTCTAGATTCCAACTCCGAGAGAAATTCCTTTGCCGCATTAATCCCTTTATCTACCAAATTCTTTCGTATTTCACTTGAATAAAGGGCCTCTTTCATATTATCAAAATTCATATAAGTTGCTTCATATTTAAGCTCATAAGGAAGTTCGGAAACTTTAATATAACGGTCGCTCGCATTTTTTAGTAGTTTACCAATAAAATTCATTAAATAGTCTAATATTGTGGATTCATTTTTTACAATATTATTTTTGTTATCTTGGTATATATTCTGTATTCCAAAAATCTCTTCTACATTTTTTTCATTTTCAATGCAATAATTAATTGGGTAATTTGAGATAATACCCCCATCAACATAACATTTATTATCAAAACATACTGGTGCTATAACCATTGGAATAGCACACGACATTTGTACTGCTTGAATTACAGGTATATCAGGAAATGTTTTATATGATATATCAACAATTTTAAATTCATTCATTTCGAGAGAAAAAAAATGCAGTTCAACTCCAGAATACTTGTAGAATTCGACCATTGTCATATTTAATGACAAGTCTTTTGTAGCAAAAAAAGGTTTATAAAAAATCTCTATCACGGTCTTGTCAAATATTCCTTTTTTTGAATAGGCCTCAAAAATCTGGCCAATATTAATATTATATGTTTCGTGCCACGGTCTCAATATAATATAGTCATTAACCGCGTCCCAATCAAACTTAAGTGCAATCAAGAGAGAAATAATTGCCCCGGCTGAGGTGGCATAAATAGTTTTAATATCATCTTTGTTCCAAAATCCGGATTCCTCCAAATGTTGCAGTGCACCTATTGCTTGAATGCCCATTGGACCGCCACCAGGTATAACCAAATGTTTTATTGTCATTTAAAAATATATTAAATATTTAATTACATTTTTAAACTATTTTATTTATAATCCAATTTAGAATAATTGCATAATTTGAATTATATTTTTTTCGGTATAATGAGTAAATGAGCAGTATATTCACATTGGAAAATATAACGGATTTTTCCGAAAAAATAAACATCGATGACCTCTACGAAAAAAAGAAACAGTATGATTTGAATAAACTCGATCTCTACAATAAAATATTGAATCGCATCCATGTTCGCATTAAAACGACTGCTCGCCAAAAAATCGATGAACAATTCTGCTGGTATGTCGTGCCTGAAGTTATACTTGGTGTTCCTAAATATGATCAAGGAGCGTGTATCGCTTATATCATCGACAAATTAAAAGACAACGGTTTTATTGTTCGCTACATTCATCCAAATACGCTTTTTATATGTTGGAAAAATTGGGTGCCTTCATATGTAAGGACGGAATTAAAGAAAAAAACGGGCATTCAGGTAGATGAATATGGGCGGCCTTTAGGAAAAGAAGAAAAATCAGGTGCTTCTTTTAATTTAGAGCCGAAGAATCTAAATGAGGCGATGTTTAAGCTGCAAGATTCCAATAATAAAACGAGCGACCAAAATCAGTCTAAAAAGAAATACACGCCGATTAATTCTTATAAACCACAAGGAAATCTGGTATACAGTGATGATATGTTCAATTCATTGGAAGATGCATTCGATAAATAATCTATGCTATTTTAAGCCGAAAATATTTCATCAGTTTCCTCATAGAAACATTCATATATTTTTTGAATATATTAGGATTATATAGACAGTACAATATGATTATAAATATTACGACTATAAAAATAATTATATAAATCATCATTGTGCGATTATTGTTAGCATAACAATATAAATTGTTGCACTGTGTTGTAAATTGTTCAACAATTACTTTATATAAATCGTCGGTTCTTTTTCGAGACAAATTATGAAAAGGGATCGCTGATTGATGCAGCGTTGAATTTTCATCATATTTATAGGTAAACAACGGATATTTATATACATAAGTTTTCAATTTTACAAAAATATATTGGTCTGCTTCATTGTTAATTGTTGTTTCAATATGATATTTACCGTTTTTATATACTTCATTTGTAAGCTTAATCGCGGCATTTTTATTGATTACATAGGATAATGCCGACCAATATTTGTTCTCATTGAAGGTATAATCTTCGGGTGGTATATCATTTGAAATATAAGCCAACATAATAATATCCCAACCAGGAGGTGCATCATCGATGATTGTATTCAGATCCTTGTCCCAATGAGGTTTATAATCTAATGTGACGTCGTCTTCCATAATGATAGCTAATTGGTGAGGGCTCTCAGAGAATTCCTTGATCGCAGCCATATGCGATAAAAGGCACGCATATTCGCGATCACTAATCGACTTGGTTTCAACCTGCAACATATTATTTACAATCGCAGAATCACTTCCATTTACCGCAGAAAACCGTTTGATAATTGGAACACTCCTGAAAGAGTCATCTCTGAATACATTTTCCATATTTTTTCGCCTATCTATTGATGTATCTAAATTGATCCAATAAATAATATCAACGCCATTAATGGACATTAATATATATTATTGTTATTATAATTATGGAATTTTGATCGGCTCTTTAAGCTCTTTTTACACTTTTTATCATTTACACCCTTGAAGATTTAAAATGGGACAAATAAACTAGTTAAAATTTATTCTTTTTTTATTATAAGTATGACGCATAAGAGCGAAGATTATAAAATTTCTGCTGTTAAATATTATTTGAAAAATAAAGACAATATAAGAAAAACTTGTACATTTTAGGATTATAATTTCTGTGGTGTTATCATTTATCGTCACAAATTCTCACACAAAGCATAAATTAACAAGCCGGCCAGTGCTATCCCTCTTTTATGCGCATGTATGTAAATGTTACATATTTTGCTGAAAAGTAAATCCACTTTTCATTTTTGGACATTTTTTTTGTCCATTTTTGAAAACCTAAAATACTTTTCAGCAAAAAGTGATGCAAAACACGCACTCTTACCATAATGCTCTCAATACCAAAAAAATAACGCAAAAAACGTTACGATAAAAATTCCCCATTTTCAAAAGTCGGCCGAGGGGAAAAAAGATGAGTTTTTTTTATTCTAAGAATATAGGAAAATTCGTAATGAAAAAAACTCAAAAAAACTCATTTTATTTTTGCGAAAATTGCCAGTTCAAAACCAATAACAAAAATGATTATTCTCGACATATTTTGACAGCAAAACACACTCTTAGAATATCTGGTAATGATTTGGTAATGAAAGCATTTTGCTGTGAGGTTTGTTCAAAGACATACAAGTCGGCACACGGTTTATGGTATCATAAGAAGAAATGTGAAAAAACTCAAAAAACTCAAAACCCGGAAAATGGCGACCTTTCCTTAGAAACGCTTACGGATAAGCAGGTAATATACGAGGTATTGAAGCAGAATAAAGAGTTAATATTGGAAAACAAAGAGTTTAAAGAGCTAATAATGAACCAGAGTTCTTTAATGCTTGAGCAGAATAGTAAGATGTGCGAGATCGTTTCAAAACAATCTACAACGATCAATAATAACTGTAACAATACTCAATTCAATTTGAATCTGTTTCTAAACGAGAAATGCAAGAATGCTATGAATATGAGCGATTTCGTGAATTCTCTCACCATAATGGATGACGATTTTGAGGATATGGGTAAACTCGGTTATGTTCAAGGCATAACTAATATATTTATAAAGGGGCTTAAAGACCTGGATGAAACGGCGAGGCCACTTCATTGTAGTGACATAAAAAGGGATATAATATATATTAAAGACAATGACGTGTGGGGCAAGGATAATAATAAGGATAAATTGAAGAAGGTGATAGCCGACATTGCACACAAAAATGTGAAATATATACCTATTTGGAGAGATGCGAACCCAGAAGCATTGGATGGAACAACAAAGAAAAACGTAGAATATATGAGAATAGCGAATCAAATAATGACCGCAACAACTCCTGACGATGAGAATGGTATAAATAAAATAATTCGCAATGTAGCTAGTATGGTTTGTATTGATAAATAATAAATTTGTATTCCATTTTTATCTATCACTAATTTAAATATGGAAACGACTAAAAATAAATTAACAGAAAATGAGTTATTATTTTTTAATAAATTAAGTCAATACTTAGAGACACCTTTGTATTATTTTGGAAGTATTCAACGTTTTGATTATTTACGAGGTAAAAGTGACATCGATGTTGATATTTTTACTGACAATGAAAGCTCAACGATTACAAAATTGCAGCATTTTTTGCACATTAAAAAGAGTAATATAAAGAAATTTATATGGAGACTGAATTCAAATAATAAGTTGGTTTATGGGCATAAAATAATGTATAAAATGCCAGAACACGGCTTTAATTGTGAAATATCTATTTATAATGAAAAGGTGAAGGACGAAATATTAAAAGAGCATATTAGTAAAATGCGTATTCCATTTTTTATAACATACACGCTTATTTTTTTAAAAATGTTGTACTACAATTTTAATATAATCGACAAGCAGACATTTCGTTATTTAAAGAGAAAATTATTAACTATTGGAATTGGTTTACCAGACGATGATTTCGTCGTAATTGACACAAAATAAAATAGAACATCATTATAATGATAATAAAATATCATAATAAAGAGAAATAGTCATATATAAGTACTACCCTTTAGTATTACATATGGCACTTGTAAAAGAGTATTTAGATTACACAAAAAAATATAAATCAGAATACGGCGAAAACACTGTTGTGTTAATGCAAGTTGGTGCTTTTTTTGAAGTGTATGGGGTCCAAAATAAGACTTCCGGTGAGATAACCGGTAGCTCTATTGTCGATTTCTCTCGAGTCTGTGATTTGAACATTGCAGATAAGAAGGTCCAAATTGGAGATGGAGGAGTTGTAATGGCGGGTTTCGGACATTATATGATAGAAAAATATCTGAATCGTTTGCAAGAGAATGGGTATACTGTTGTCGTCTATGCACAAGAAAACGACAATGTTAAAGTCCGAAGCTTAGTGGGGATTTTTTCACCTGGGTCGTATTTTTCCGCTGATTCAAAACAGATAACCAATAACACGACAGCTATTTGGATTAATGTGATTGATGTTAAATCGTCGCCGATTCTGAGTAAAACGATGCCTATATCGAAAATGTATTCGGGTAAAATAGTGCAAGTTGGATTGGCGAATATTGATATTTATACAGGTAAAACCTCTATTTTTGAGTTTAAAGAAACGTATTTAGATGCGTCAACCACATTTGATGAATTAGAACGTTTCATATCGATTTATAGACCGAGTGAAGTATTAATAATTGGAAACATTTTGGAAGATAGTATGGATAAAATTCTGAATTATGCAAATGTAGACTGTAATTCTATTCATAAGATTTCTTTGTTGAGAGAAAATGGCACAGAAACCCTTAAAAGGGCGTTAAATAGCGAAAAACAGATCTATCAAAAGGAGCTTTTCTCGCGATTTTATCATATTACTGATTACAGCATCTTTTCACAGAATTTTTATAATAATGAGATTGCGACCCAGGCTTTTTGTTTTTTATTGGATTTTATCTATCAACATAATCCAAATTTGACAAATAAGATTAGTGAGCCTATTTTCGAAAATTGCAGTGATCGTCTAATACTGGCAAATCACTCATTAAAACAATTGAACATTATAGATGATAAAAAGGAGGAAAAACGAGGTAAAATCGCATCAGTCGAAAAATTATTAAATATGTGTGTTACATCGATGGGGAAACGTCGTTTCTCACACTATTTTTTAAATCCAACAACAGATATCCAATATTTAAAAGGCGAATACAATATGACTGAATATATGTTGACACATTTTGACAAATACTCTTCTTTACAGAATAAGTTGCAGAATATAAAGGATATTGAAAAACTGAATAGGCAAATTATCATTAAAAAGGTATCGCCCAAGATGTTGTACCAATTTTACAAGAATCTATTTGTTATAGAGGAAATTATTGCATTAGTCGAAGACGATGCAATGTTGTTAAATTATTTAAAAACTGACAAATTAGAAATCACCAAATGTTGTTGCAGCCTAGTAGAATTTTTCGAAACAAGAATGGATATGACAATATGTGAAGATATTGATACAATTCAGCAGTTTGATGTAAATTTTTTCAAAAGAGGTGTAGACGTAGTTTTGGATGAAAAGGATAAAGTATTGTTGGAATCGATGGACAAATTGGAGGCCATTCGTGCCTATTTAAACGGGATTATTTGTAAATACGAAAAGGCGGGTAAAAACAAGAGTATATCGGCTGATTATATTAAAATACACGAAACGGAAAAGAACAATTTTAGAATGTTATCGACCAAAAGGCGGTGTGCTTTACTGAAACAGTCGATCCCTTCTCTCGAGGAATCTGTTTCATTAAAATATAAATCATCTTACAATTCAGAAGAATGTGTTTTTGAGTTTAAAATCTCGAGAGACCTTTTGGACATTCAAAAACACACGGCGAGTAATGATACAATAAATATGCCGATAATAAATGATGTATGCAAAAACATTTCGGCAAATAAGATGCAAATGAAGGATATGTTGAATAATGTTTATTTTAAATCAATTGTTGCGGCTTTGGAAGATAAGCGAGAAACTTTTAAATGCATCACCGAATTTATCACTATGCTTGATTTTATTTATGCAAAAGCAGCCATTGCTAGAAAATTTAATTATTGCAAACCGGAAATCGTTGAATCTGAATCTTGTAAATCTTTCGTAAATGCCAAAAATCTGAGACACTGTTTAATAGAGCATATACAGCAGAATGAGATATATGTTACAAATGACATTGTTTTAGGAGTAAATACAGATGGAGTATTATTATATGGTACAAATGCCGTTGGTAAGACGAGTTTTATTCGGGCGATTGGCGTGGCGGTGGTAATGGCACAAGCTGGATTATATGTGCCGTGTTCACAGTTTCAATTTTGGCCATATAAATACATTTTTACACGCATATTGGGTAACGACGATATTCATAAAGGTCTATCGACATTTGCAGTAGAAATGTCGGAATTGCGGACCATTTTGCGTCTTGCCGATAAGAATAGTTTGATTTTGGGGGATGAGTTGTGTTCGGGAACTGAGAGCATATCAGCAAGGAGTATTTTTGTAGCAGGTATTCAGATGTTGTCGGCAAAAGAATCGTGCTATATTTTTGCAACACATATGCACGAGATATTGGATTATGAGGAAGTGGTAGATTTGAAAACATTGTCGATAAAACATATGGAGGTGAGATATGATAAGGAACGCGATTTACTAATTTACGATAGAAAATTGAAAGAGGGTCCTGGTGATAATATGTATGGTTTGGAAGTGTGTAAATCACTGAGTTTACCTTCTGATTTCTTAGATTTAGCAAATAATATTAGGATGAAGTACAAAGAGGATGCTTCAAGCATTCTTTCTCTCAATACATCTCATTTCAATAGCAGAAAAATCGTTGCCCTTTGTGAAATATGCGGAAAACAACGGGGGAAAGAAGTACATCATTTGCAGCACCAACAAGATGCAAATGAGGATGGTATAATTGTGGCTGAAGATGGGTCAGTATTCCATAAAAATCACATTGCTAATTTAATGTCTTTGTGTGAGAAATGTCATCAAGACATTCATAAGAAGGAAAAAGATACGAAAAAAGATAAGGAAAAAGATAAGGAAAAAAAGAAAAGAGTGGTTAAAAAAATTAAAACGAGTAATGGGTTAATGGTAAATATTTTTTAAAGATGGGAAGATAATATAACCTTATCCTTAATCTTAATGCTTGCGATGCTTACGATGCTTACGGGTTTTTGACAATAGTATTTTTTCTCCCTTTTTAACGCCCTGTTTTGCGGCGTCATATGCTAAACCAAACCCGCTTTTAAGGAATCCGAAAAGAGTATTCACTCCACCCTTAACTTCTGACGCGGCCTTGTTCAAGCCATAACTACGTCTCCTTCTGGATGACGATCTACGGGAACGCTTTTGTGTTCGATGCACCATATATTATAGGTTAACAAAATAAAATTGAAGTTTAAATAATATAAAAATATTATCAGTATTAATATAAGATGATTATACCTGTAAAGTGCTTTACATGTGGAATGGTTATAGCTGACAAATATAGACAGTATACGGAAGAAGTCAGGAAGAGAAAATTGGCAAGAGGTGTTGATATTGAAAAAGTTGTTTATTTAACAAAAGATTTTCACGATAAAACAGTGGAAGGTGAGGTAATGGATGAATTGGGATTAAGAAAAATGTGTTGCAGACGGCATTTGTTGACGCACGTTGATATTGAATAAATTCTTTAGATAATATATGAGAGGTATAAGAAAAACAAAAAAATCGAGGAGTGTTAAAAAAACAAAAACGCAACGTGTATGGAATCAGAAAGGCTGCAGTCCTAATACAAAACGACACAGTTACAAGAATAAAAATAAAAATTTAAAGCGTGGTGGTGGTTGCGGGTGCGGTAATATGCCTTTTTTAGGGGGCGGTTGTGCGTTGTGTCAAAAAGGTGGAACAACTGCGTTGGTCGGTGCCCCTTGGACACCACAAATAAGTGGATGGCCGGGAGTGCAAGGTATTGATGGTCAGACAAATTATTATCCGTTAAATCAATATCACGTTGATCCACAATTGCAAACAATGCAGGAACGTTTAGGTTCGGTATTTTTAGGAAAGTATACAGGGGGTAAAAAAAAGGCTAAAACAACAAAGAAGCGAGGCGGTGGTTTAATTTCACAAGATTTAGCAAATTTTGGGAACACACTTTATTATGGATTAGGAAGTGCATATAATTCAATTAATGGTTATCCTCAACCAGTAAGCCCTTTGCCATATCAAGATCAATTTTTACCTCGCAATACGATACATTAATAATTGTATGTTACTGCATACATACTGTATAATTTAATAAATGAATAACAAATATATTTTCTATAAATATATCATAATGGCGTTTCCGAAGAAATTGAATGATTTATGTTCGCCTGCGTTGCTTTATTTTGTTGTTTCAATGATTGGATTAATTATGGTAATTTTTCAGAATCTAGGAAATAAGAATAAATATGATTTAGGGTCATTTTCAACACGCGTGCCAAATACTACTTTAATATTTATTGTTAAGTTTATCTATATTCTATTTTGGACCTGGATACTTAATCTTATATGCAAAAATGGTCACAAGGGAATAGCTTGGTTCTTGGTTTTTGTCCCTTTTATTTTTCTATTTATATTGATGGCTTTGATAATGTTTTCAAAGTAAATAGTAGGGATAACAGAGTATAATTCTGGGCTGGGCTGTAAATTATTATAAATTACAATAATTAAATTTATAATAATACTTTAATATATATAAAATATGTCATCAGTAAAAAAAATTAAAAATGGAATTTGTTATGATATTAATGGGTGGAAATATATGTCCATTTCAGGTTCACCGAGAGAACGTGGATATGCCCACGGGTTTTTTATTGCAAAAGAATTTAAAGAAATCCAGAATATGTTAAATTTTGTTATTTATGAGGATTACGGAGAAAAATGGGAATTTTTCATCGAGGCAGGAAAAACGTTGTATAAAGATAAATTAAAAAAAGAATTCAATGAGTTTTATCAAGAAATGGAGGGGATCGCAGAAGGCATTAATGCCGGCGGTACTAAAACCGACATCGATGAAATAATCGCTTGGAACAATTATTTTGCCCTTAGTGAAAACTGGTACGCGAATCGGGATACAGGTGGATCAAGTACACCACATCACGGAGAAGGCGGTGGGTTAAGAGGACAACAGGAAAGGTGTAGTGCATTTATGGTAACAGGAAAAGATTTCACCGAAGACGGAAAAATAGTTTGTGCTCACAATAATTTTTCAAATTTTGTAGATGGTCAATATGCAAACTGCGTGATTGATATCAAATGCGAAAAGGGGCATCGTATTTTGTACCAATGTTTTGCCGGTTTTATATGGTCTGGTACTGATTTTTTTGTAACGAGCAAAGGTATTATAGGTACAGAAACAACAATTGGTGGTTTTTTGCCGTTTGAGAACAATTTACCGATTTCGTGCAGAATTAGACAGGCGATGCAATATGGGAATTCCCTGGACGATTATGTTAAGATTCTATTAAATGGAAATTCCGGGGATTATGCCAATTCGTGGATGTTTGGAGATATAAACACAAATGAAATTATGCTTCTTGAATTAGGACTTAAATATCACAACGTAAAACGCACCAAGAACGGATATTTCATCGGATTCAATGCACCATATGATCCCAGACTACGCAATTTAGAGTGTGCTAATACTGGTTTTGATGATATTCGCCGTCATCAGGGTGCCAGGCGAGTCCGTTTGGACGATTTAATGAACGAGCACAAGGGAAAAATAAATATAGACATCGCCAAAAAAATAATATCTGACCACTATGATGTTTATTTGAGTAAGACTAATCCGTGTTCCAGAACATGTTGCTCACATTATGATTTAGACGCAAGAGAATTTATGTCAGACCCGGCTAGACCTAAACCTTATGCACCCCGCGGTGCATTGGATGGATGCGTCGTAGATTCAACAATGGCAAAAAATATGTCATTTGAATTGAGATATGGTAATTCTTGTGGTACACCTTTTCTGAAAAATGCATTTTGTGACCAGAATCGACAATGGGCCTATTTAAGACCTTATTTGCACGATAGACCGCAAATGCCGTGGACTGTCCTGAGTTCTACTAATAAGAATAGGATGACAAAGACGCGAACGTTAAAACCGAGAAATAGGAAAAGTAAACGTATTTATAAAAGACGCACACTGCACGTTTGATCCTTTTTACACCTTTTACCATTTAAAAATGGGACAACTATAATATAAAGATTATAAAGATATAATAGTTATATTACAATGGAAAATAAACAAACATATATCAAAACAGATGATAATAGTATTATAAATGAAAAATATATAAGATGGGTAAAAAAGATGAATAACTGTTTAGAAGTTTGCATCAAATCAACAGGATGCAGCGTAGAAGATAAAGGTACACATAAAATATGTAAACTAAATAGTTTAGACAGTTATAATAAATTGAATAAACATTTTGAATAAAATGTCTCCATTTCATTTGCCCCCATTTCATTTCTTCAAGTGTGTAAATGTACAAAATAAAAATTGATGACTTTTATATCATATTATATAAGTCATATTGATAATGCCAACTATATTCAGCAAATCCCAATTACGAAAATTAAATAATAATCAAAAATACGGTTCGGAATGGATTAGAAACATTGATGAACTTAAAGAAGGAACACAATATATTTTATATCGAACTAGTCAATATAAAATGTACAGTGGTAGACTATACGTTGCACTACCTAAAAATAAAACACTTACTATCGAAGAGGTGCAATATTATCATATTTTGGAAATAATATAAATACTATATAAAATATTAAAAACATCTATTTATAATATATAAATGTTGAAAATTGTCAATGAAAAAACGGAAAATTATTTTTCTTTGTATAGAAGTCAAAGCATTGATTTGGAGCTTTGTTTAAACGTATCAAAGTACGGCATTTTATGGAAAGATATTGGTGACGTTTTATATGAATATGGTATAGGAAATGAAGAGAAAGAACGCGAACTTACAGTAACAAATGATCAATATGACTTTTTAAAAATGCTAATGACAAAAGAGAGTTGGCGTCACTGTTCTAGATTGTAAAGGTTGACATTTTTTTTTAATTATAATATATATGTCAATCAACTATTTATTTAGTGTAATTAATAATTCTACCTTAAAATCTTCTAATTATAATAAGCAGACAAAACAAATTGCACTTAGTTCTAGTAAATGTGAAAATGGATATCACGCGAATAAATAATTTGCAGATACATATACATATACAAGTTGGTATAAATAAATTTACAAATGTAATAATAAAAATGTATGTATAACAGTTTTATTATTTAAAATTATGTATAAATAGTATAATATATAGAGAAATGGCAACCAGAGACATATCAAGCATTTCGTGGAAACTGATAGACAAATATTTTAAAGATAATCCTTTCAATTTGGTGGCTCATCATTTAGATTCTTATAACGAGTTTTTTAATTCTGGTATTAACAATATTTTCCGCGAAAATAATCCAATCAGGTTTATAGAAAGAGAGGAAAAAGATGGGGACGTAAATCAAGAGCAACGCAATGAAACTCTTTTATATTTAGGTGGAAAAGACGGTAATCGGATTTATTTTGGTAAACCAATTATTTATGATGACAATGAACGAGGTGCTCATTATATGTATCCAAATGATGCCCGACTAAGAAATATGTCATACGGAATAACAATTCATTACGATGTCGAAGTAGACTTCTTTTTTTATGAAAATGACGAGAAAAAAACGCAGACAAAAGTGCTCGAAAAAATATACTTAGGCAGATTCCCAATAATGCTTCAGTCAAATTTATGTATATTGAAAGGATTGTCAACCGAGGTGCGTTTTAATATGGGCGAGTGTAAAAACGATTATGGTGGTTATTTTATTATAGATGGAAAAGAAAAGGTCATCATACCCCAAGAGAAATTTGCCAATAATATGTTGTATATTAAAAAAGGAAAAGAGGATGATGTTTATAGTCATTCTGCGGAAATAAGATCTGTAAGCGAAGACGCTTCTAAGCCAGTGAGAACAATGGCGGTTAAAATAGTCGCACCTAGTCCAAGTCTCTCGAATAATCAAATAGTAATTACTGTTCCAAATGTGAGAAAACCGGTTCCTCTCTTTATTTTAATGCGAGCTCTTGGTGTTATTTCCGATAAAAACATTATTGAATATTGTTTATTGGACTTGACTAAAAACGAATTTTACGTTGATCTTTTTATTCCGTCAATCCACGATGCTAATCAGATCTTTAACCAGGAGACAGCTTTAAGATATATTGCTAGTTTTACAAAAAGACGTACCATTACGGGTGTCCTAGATATTCTAATGAACTATTTTTTGCCTCATATAGGCGAGAAAAATTTCCTAGATAAGGCGTATTATGTAGGCTATATGGTTAATCGATTATTGCACGTCTATACAAATGAGGAAAAGCCAACTGATCGCGACAATTTTCGATTTAAACGCATCGAAACATCGGGTACATTGATTTATGATCTGTTTCGAGAGTATTTTCTAATACAAAACCGAGACATTGGACAAAAAATAGACAAAGAGTATTATTACCACACTGGTAGATATAAACAAAATTTCACCGATTTAATTGATGAAAATTTTCGAGAGTTTTTCAAAGAACGTATTGTGGAAACCGGGTTTAGAAAGGCATTTAAAGGAAATTGGGGGTCGGAGTCGCATACTAAAAGGCTTGGCGTCGTGCAAGATTTGAATCGTCTCTCGTGGAATTCATCTATGTCTCAATTGAGGAAACTGAATTTGCCATTGGATGCGAGTGCCAAAGTGGTTGGTCCTCGTCTACTAAATTCATCGCAATGGGGGTTCATTGATCCGATTGATACGCCCGATGGTGGTAATATTGGGCTCCACAAACATTTGGCCATAAGTACTGTTATAACAAGTGGTTATTCAGGTTGGCCTTTAATAAAATGGTTGAGAGCAAAAACCGCAATGCGTATCTTGCAAGAATGTAGTCCTGAGTTTCTAGGAAGTTTATCGAAAGTTTTTGTAAATGGCGTTTGGATTGGCGTGATTGAAGAGCCATTATTACTTGTTAAATTGCTGAGATTATTTCGAAGAAATGGAATAATACCGATTTATACGAGTGTTTCATTTGATTTCGAGAAGAATGAGGTGATTATTTACAGTGACGGTGGTCGTTTGTCGAGGCCAGTATACTATTTAGATAAGAAAGAAATCAATATTATTGGGAAGCCGAGTTTCGAGAGAAAGGAAATATTAGAGAAGATCAGTAGCGGGAAATTTACATGGCAAGACATTGTTTCGGGCTTCAAAGATAAGGCGGTAGATGATTTTAATTATAAAAAAGATATATTATACGATTTAGAGGATCTATATCCTGATTTAAATACGGATCAAAAAATAGAAGAAGAATTGGAGAAACACAAATCGGCGGTTGAATATTTGGATACGGCCGAAGAGGAACGTCTTTTGATTGCGTCGACAAGTGAAGATATAAATAAGAACAAATATTATACCAATTTGGAGATTGATCCCTCGCTCATTTTAGGTATTATGGGAAATCAGATTATTTATCCGGAAAATAATCCTGTAACGCGTAATTCTTTTTCATGTGGTCAGAGCAAACAAGCCGTATCTGTATATCATTCAAACTTTCAGATGCGTATTGATAAGATGGG
>Ga0114959_10001797_pt1 | contig 18296 bp, 20 predicted proteins | sample C_130625_EF_Meta_FD_87317 | JGI IMG/M metagenome (GOLD analysis project Ga0114959, IMG submission 87317) | Freshwater microbial communities from Lake Croche, Canada to study carbon cycling - C_130625_EF_MetaG | ecosystem: Environmental > Aquatic > Freshwater > Lake | place: Lake Croche, Canada...
AAAATATGCGCTGCCCATACATCTTATTGATGAACGCTATACCTCAATTGAAGCCAGCTATGAAATTCAAGATAAAAAAATTGATCTTAAGAAAAAGAAATTACTGATTGATCAGATAGCAGCAAAAATTATTTTACAATGCTATCTAGATCAAATTTAAATTAAATAATGAATCTACCTAACGCCGAAAATCTAATAGAAAGTCTAAAAAACAAAATCAATACAATTATTGATAGCAATACAGTTCTTATTGGTGTGCAGCGAGGTGGGGAATTAATTCTTCAAAAAATATTACCTGACTTAAAAGAGCATATTGCAACAGGCTCAATTAACGCCTCTTTTTATAGGGATGATTTTTCAAGCCGCGGCTTAAAAATAAAAAATACACCGTCAAAAATTGATACTGAAATCGATGGTAAAAATATTATTCTTATTGATGACGTATTTTCTACAGGCAGAACTGTTCGAGCGGCCATGAATGAAATTTTTGATTATGGAAGGCCTTCAAAAATTATATTAGCTGTTTTGATTGATAGAAATGAGCAAGAACTTCCTATTGCACCACAAATTTATATTGAAAAAATTAACCTGCCTAAAAACCAACATTTAGAGCTTGCCTTTGATAAAAATAAAAAATTTGTATTTCAGCTCAAGGAAAGCAATGTTTAATCCTCAGTTAAATGACAAAGGTAATCTCAATCACCTGCTTTCTATCGAAGGCTTGTCAAAAGAAAAAATTCTTCAAATATTAGATACTGCAGAGTCTTTCTTAAAGATTGGTGAAAGAGACGTTAAAAAGGTACCTATATTAAGAGGCAAAACAGTATGTAATGTGTTCTTTGAAAATAGCACAAGAACTAGAACTACATTTGAAATTGCAGCCAAAAGACTTTCCGCTGATGTGATTAATCTAAATGTAGCGACCTCGTCCCAATCCAAAGGTGAGACGATTTTAGATACCATTAATAATTTGATTGCTATGAATGCAGATATTTTTGTAGTGAGACATTCATCGTCAGGAGCAGCTCATTTTATTGCTTCCCATGTAAAACCAAATATTCATATCATTAATGCCGGAGATGGAAATCACTCTCATCCTACACAGGGTTTATTGGATGCCTTTACTATTAGAAAATATAAAACTAATTTTAATAACTTAAAAGTCGCTATCGTTGGAGATATTCTTCATTCTAGAGTTGCTCGATCCAATATACATGCATTAAATATACTTGGGGTTCCTGAAATTAGAGTGATTGCCCCCAAAACATTACTCCCTTATGAGGTTGAAAAATTAGGCGTGCATGTATTTCATGATATTGATAAGGGACTCAAAGATGTAGATGTGATTATGATGTTAAGAGTTCAGAACGAAAGAATGGATGGGGTCATGCTTCCTTCTCAAGAAGAGTATTTTAAAACATATGGATTAAATCAATCACGATTAAACCTGGCAAAAAAGGAAGCCATAGTCATGCACCCTGGACCAATGAATCGAGGCGTTGAAATCGATTCAGCAGTGGCGGATAGTGAACAATCTGTAATTCTTCCGCAAGTGACTTTTGGTATAGCTGTAAGAATGTCAGTAATGGCAATTTTAGCAGGGCAATATTCATGAGTATTTTAATTAAAAATGGTCGAGTAATTGATCCAAAAAATAATGTAGATGCGATTCTAGATATTTTGGTTGTAAATGGAAAAATTGCAGACTTAAATAAAAATTTAGATCCCAAAAAAGCAAAACAAATAATTGATGCCTCAAAAAAAATAGTAATGCCAGGTATTATCGACCTTCAGTTAAATTTAAGGGAACCAGGCAACCAATACAAATCTACATTAGAAAGTGAAATGAAAGCAGCTAATGCTGGAGGGGTTACTAGTATGGTTTGCCCTCCTGATACAACGCCTATTTTAGATGAGCCTGGTCTTGTTAAGATGTTAAAGAACAAATCTGAAGTACTTACACGAGGAAATGTATACCCTCTTGGAGCTCTCACTCAAAAACTCAATGGAAAATTGTTAACTGAGATAAATGATTTATATGAATCTGGCTGTATTGGATTCTCTCAGGCAGAAAAACCAATTCAAGATACAGAAGTCTTATATCGATCATTTCAATACCTTTCTACTTTTAATCTAAAAGTATTTTTAAGGGCTGAAGATGCTTATTTGTCAGAAAAAGGTATTATAAATGCGGGCGAAATTTCAACTCGACTTGGATTAAAAGGTATTCAAAGCATAAGTGAAACTACCGCTATCAATAAAATATTAGAAATAGCTCGTTTAACTAAAACCAAAGTTCATTTGAATAAAATATCAACTGCAGATGGGCTAAATTTAATAAAAATAGCCAAAAAAAATGGTATTGATGTAACCTGCGACGTATCAATTCACCAAATTTTTCTCACAGATAATGATATTGGATTTTTTAATACTAATTGTTTCTTAAAACCTCCTTTAAGGAAAGAATCTGATCGATTAAAAATTATAGAATCAATTGTTGATGGAACAATTGATGCAATATGCTCGGATCATTCCCCTGTAAATGAAGATAATAAATTAAAACCTTTTGCAGAATCAGAGCATGGTGCATCAAGCGTAGAGCTTCTGATGCCATTGATCTTCAAGCTATCAGAAGAATATAAGATAGATTTAAGTCTTTTAATCGACAAAATTACTTATCAACCTGCAAATATTTTAGAAATTAACAAAGGAAATCTTTCAGTAAATTCGGATGCAGATATTTGTATATTTGATCCTAGTTATTTTTGGGAAGTAAATTCAAAAACTTTAATTAGTGAAGGTAAAAATACCCCCTTTATGAATCAAAATTTTACTGGAAAAGTATCGGGCACTATTTTTAACGGCAATATTGTTTTTATTAGTCAGTAGCAATTAAAAAGACTTTTAAAAAAACAGTAAATTTTCACTTGAAAATAATGTGAAAATAATTGCAATAAAAACTTGACTAGGTTTGAAAACAAGTCCATATTTACACTTGCATTTGCAGTAAAAAAAATTTTTTTTATTCTTTGGAGCATTTTTAAATGATCAAAAAATTAATTTCAGCAATTTTTGGTTCTTCAAAACCAGTAGAAACTAATAGTACGCTTCCAGCAACAATTTCAAAACCTTCAACATCAGTTAGCGCTAAGAAAAAACCAGCAGCTAAGAAAAAACCAGCAGCTAAGAAAAAACCAGCAGCTAAGAAAAAACCAGCAGCTAAGAAAAAACCAGCAGCTAAGAAAAAACCAGCAGCTAGAAAACCAGCGGCTAAAAGAAAACCAGCGGCTAAAAGAAAACCAGTAGCTAGAAAACCAGCAGCTAGAAAACCAGCAGCTAAGAAGTAATAAATTTAACGGGACTTTAAGTCCCGTTTTTATTAGCAAGTTCTTTGTTGCTAAACAGTCTAAAACCAAGCAAACTTCAATTTTGCTTGGTTTTTTTATTTAATCGATGCCTATAATTCCCAAAAATATTTCGCAGATCAATCAAAACATTCAAAAGACTATTGCTCATAATACTTTTAATGAGCAAGTGTCCATAGTTGCTGTTAGTAAAGGCCACTCTTTTGACAAAATTGTTTCAGCATTTGATGCTGGCATCAGGAATTTCGGCGAAAATTATCTCCAAGAAGCTTTAGAAAAAAAATCACATTTAGAAAAATTTGCAATTCAATGGCATTTTTTAGGTCCCATTCAAAGCAATAAATGTAAATTAATTACAGAAAATTTTGATTGGGTACATAGTGTTGATAGAGTTAAAGTTATGAAGCTTCTTAATGATTTTAGGCCGTTACATATGATGCCTTTAAATATTTGCATTCAGATTAACTGTAGCGGCGAAGAAACTAAGAGTGGAATTACAATAAATAATGCAATTGAATCTTTAAATGATCTTATTAGCTCCCTTAAAGAACTTCCCATGCTTAAACTAAGAGGTATTATGTCTATACCTTCTAATACAGAAAATGTTGACCAGATTATTACTGAATTCAAATCCATGTATAAACTTTACACTGAATTAAAAAAACGAATTCATACAGTCGATACACTATCCATGGGAATGTCGAACGACTATGCATTAGCGATCGAACATGGCTCAAATCTTGTTAGAATTGGAACCGCAATTTTTGGAGCACGAGAAATAAAAATTAAAGGGAGTGATAATTGAATATTTGTTTTTTAGGTGGTGGAAACATGGCTAGAGCTATAATTAGCGGCCTATTAAATAAAAAATATGACTCCTCCCTCATTCGCGTTATTGAGTCTAATCATGACAAAAGAATATCTTTAGAGAGCGATTTTAAAATTGCTGTTCTCGCAGAATTTAAGCAAATTGCTGCGGATGAAATTATTATAGTTGCCGTAAAACCTCAACAGACTGAAATTCTTTTAAGATCCATTTCTGACCAAATTTCAAAACAACTTATTTTGTCTATTGCAGCAGGTATTCAGATCCAATCAATTGAAAAATGGACAAACGGGTATAAGAATATCGTTCGATCTATGCCTAATATGTGCGCTCAAATTCAACTTGGAATTACTGCTCTTTTTTCAAAAGAAGTATTGACCCCAAAAAACAAGGTTGCTATAGAAGAAATTTCGAGCGCCATCGGTGAATTTATATGGCTAGATGATGAGTCTAAAATGGATGCAGTCACAGCTATATCAGGAAGTGGGCCAGCATACGTATTTTATTTCCTCAATGCATTTATTGAATCAGCTATTCAATTAGGCCTATCAAAGAATGAAGCTGAAAAATTATGCAGCAAAACTATTCTTGGAGCATCTCATTTAGCTGAGGACCACGTAAGCAATCTTCAAAGTCTTATTTTATCAGTTGCTTCAAAAGGAGGCACAACGGAGGAAGGATTAAAACAACTTGAATCTAACAAGCTCAATGAAGCCATTTTAAAAGCAACTCGAGCTGCCTACGAAAAATCAAAAAAACTCGGCTCAGAATTCAATTAATTTATATGAAAAATAATACTGTCATTGTAGGCTTATCTGGAGGAGTTGATTCTTCTGTGACAGCCCTGCTTCTTAAAAACCAAGGTTACAACGTAGTTGGTCTTTTTATGAAAAACTGGGAAGATGATGATGATGACGAGTACTGTTCGAGCAAGCAAGATCTCGTTGATGCTGTATCTGTTGCTGATAAAATTGGTATTGATATTGAAGTAGTAAATTTTAGTGCAGAATATAAAGACAAAGTATTCTCTGAGTTTATTAATGAAATTAAAAGTGGTAGAACTCCCAATCCAGATATTTTATGTAACTCTGAGATTAAATTTAATGCTTTTTTAAATCATGCAATTTCAATGGGAGCAGATAAAATTGCAACCGGCCATTATGCACAAATTAAAGAATGTGATGGTCTATTCAGTCTTCTTAAAGCTGATGACTCGACTAAAGATCAAAGTTATTTTTTATATCGTCTCAACCAACACCAACTTTCAAAATCTATATTCCCATTAGGCAAACTTCTCAAAAAGGATGTAAGGGAAATTGCTAAAAAAGAAGGTTTACATAACAGCGACAAAAAAGACTCTACTGGTATCTGCTTTATTGGGGAAAGGCCTTTTAATGAATTTTTAAGTAAATATATTGAGAATTCTCCAGGTCCTATCAAAAATGAATACGGTAAGGCTTTAGGAGAACATATCGGCCTTATGTTTTATACCTTAGGCCAAAGGCAAGGGCTTGGTATTGGGGGTTCAAAAACAAGCAACGGCGAACCTTGGTTCGTTGCTGAAAAGGATATTAAAGAGAATACGCTTGTAGTTGTTCAAGGGCGTAACCACCCTCTCTTATTTAAAGATGGGTTAATCGCGAAACAAATGCATTGGATTCATGGGTCTTTACCCAGAAAGCATTGGGTATATGCTGCTAAAGCAAGATATCGCGAATCTGACGCGCCTTGCGAAATTGATATGATCAAAGATGATTCTTTAGAGATATTTTTTGGACAAAAGCAATGGGCAATTACCCCAGGACAGTCAGTGGTCGTATATGAAAGTAATGTATGCCTTGGCGGAGCTGTTATTGAAAAAGCTATAGATAAGCTTCCGGTGCTGTCATCGGAAAAGATGGTCGCTGCATAAGCAATTCATACAAACGATATAAATTTAAATACTCTTCCTTAAAGTCAATTTCGGGATATCTTAATTTAACGTACCCCAAAGCACTTCCAACTGCTATATCAGCATATGAAAATGTATTTTCTAGGCAGTATTCTTTATTTTCCATTTCCTCATTAAGCCATGTAAGGCTTAACTTAATTTTACGCATCTGTTTTTCAAAAACTTCAGCATTTTGTTGGGAAGTGATCCTACGTTTTTCTAGCATAATAGCCACAGCAGCATCACATAAACCATCTGCTATCGCCTCATACCTTTTGAGAAGTATTCTTTTGTCAAAATCACTCGGAATTAAATAAAGAGGTCCGCTTTTATAGTCTATATACTCGGCAATAACGGGCGAATCAAAAATAGATATACCATTTACAAATAAGGTAGGCACTTTAGACAAAGGATTGTATTTATGGATGATGCAATTTTTATCTGCAAGAACAACTTTCTCAAGAACAATATTGGCTTTTTTCTCATCAATAAGAATTCTTATTTTTCTTGCGTAAGGACTATTACTCGAATAAAACAGCTTCATTTTTTCCTCAATTTAAAAAACTAATTTAATTATAATTTGATAAGCTTCTACATTATGCAAAGTTCAAAAATAAACAAGAAAATTTTGGCAGAGGCCATTCGAAAAAATATAAAAATGGCACTTGAGGAAGATGTTGGCAAAATTGATTTATCTGCTCAATTAATTAATCCAAAATCAACTGCAATTGCATATGTTAAATCCAAACAATCAGCTTTAATTTCAGGTATTCCTTGGTTTAATTCTACTTTTTATTCGCTAGACCCAACAATAAAAATCAAATGGCTAATTAAAGAAGGTCAGATTGTAAAAAAAAATCAGCGACTTTGCGAGCTTCATGGTAAAGCCAGATCAATCCTCAGCGGCGAAAGAGTCGCGCTCAATTTTTTACAAACTTTATCTGCCACATCCACTACTACGCATTATTATGTAAAAGCTATTTCAGGTTCGCATGCAAAAATATTTGACACTCGCAAAACAATACCTGGACTAAGAATTGCACAAAAATATGCTGTGATTATTGGGGGTGGAAATAATCAAAGAATTGGTCTCTACGACCAGATTCTTATTAAAGAAAACCATATTAAATCTTCAAACAAAATGGATGATTTATTACCGCTTGCTTTGAAATACGCAAAAAATAAAAATATACAAATTGAAGTTGAAAGGCTGGATCAGCTTAAAAAAGCTATAGGACTGGGCTTTAGAAATATTTTACTAGACAATTTTGATATTAAAGCTCTTAAAAAAGCCGTTCTCATCAACAATGGTAAAGCTTTGCTCGAAGCATCAGGAAACATTACGCTAAAAAATGTCAAAAAAATTGCGCTTACTGGCGTAGATAGAATCTCTTTAGGTTCGCTTACTAAAAATATCAAAGCAGTTGATTTGTCTATGAGAATTGAGACTTTTAAAAGCCTCTAAACTTGACCAAATACGCTTAAAGCGTTAAGGTTGAGGGTTTATAGCTATCTCATTAATTACAATCAAGAATTCTATGGGCTCAAACTACATTTCTGGCGCGGAAATTGTTATCCGCTGCCTTCACGAGGAAAAAGTCAAATTTGTTTTTGGTTATCCTGGTGGAGCAGTCCTTAATATCTACGATGCTGTTTTTCAGCAGAATAAATTTAAACATGTTCTCGTTCGTCATGAACAAGCAGCTGTTCACGCTGCTGACGCTTATTCAAGATCTACTGGAAAAGTTGGGGTTGCACTTGTTACATCAGGCCCGGGAGCTACAAATGCTGTAACAGGTATTGCCACCGCTTATATGGATTCAATTCCTATGGTTATTATTAGCGGCCAAGTTCCGACCTATGCTATTGGACAAGACGCTTTCCAGGAATGTGACACGGTTGGTATTACACGCCCGTGTGTGAAGCATAATTTTTTAGTTAAAGATATCAAAGACATTGCATCGACAATGAAAAAAGCTTTTTATGTTGCAGCAAGTGGCCGGCCCGGTCCTGTTTTAGTTGATATTCCCAAAGACATTACAGCTGAAAAATATGAATTCAGTTATCCAAAGACGGTTCATTTAAGGTCCTATAACCCAATTATTAAAGGTCATAGTGGTCAAATTAAAAAAGCGTTGTTGCTTCTTCTTGGCGCAAAAAGACCCATGATATATTCGGGCGGTGGCGTCGTCTTGGGTGATGCTTCAAATCAATTAACTAAATTTGTTCGTACTATTGGAGCTCCTATTACAAGCACGCTGATGGGATTAGGTGGCTTCCCTGCAAGTGACAAACAATTTCTTGGTATGTTGGGTATGCATGGCACCTATGAAGCTAACATGGCAATGCAAGAATGCGATGTGTTGTTGGCTGTAGGGGCTCGATTTGACGATAGGGTTATAGGCAACCCGGAGCATTTCCTATCAAAACCAAAAATAATTATTCATATAGACATTGATCCATCATCAATCTCTAAAAGAGTAAAGATTGATGTGCCTATTGTAGGTGATGTCATTTCTGTTCTTACTGAACTCAATGATCTCTTGTCTAAAGAAAAAATAAAACAAAACCCATCTCTTAAGCCTTGGTTTAAAGACATTGATCAATGGAGATCAATAAATTGTTTAAATTTTAAAAATGATAAAAAACTCATTAAACCTCAGTTTGTAATCCAGACGCTTCATAAAATAACAAAAGGTGATGCTTTTATTACCTCGGACGTTGGGCAGCACCAAATGTGGGCTGCACAATACTATCCATTTGATAAGCCTAGAAGATGGATTAATTCTGGAGGGCTTGGAACCATGGGTGTAGGATTACCCTACGCGATGGGTACTCAATTAGCACACCCTGATGCAAAAGTTGCCTGTGTAACAGGTGAAGCTTCTATACAGATGTGTATTCAAGAGCTTTCTACATGCAAGCAATTCCATTTGCCCATTAAAATTATCAATCTCAACAATCGGTATATGGGTATGGTAAGACAATGGCAAGAGTTTTTTTATGGAAACCGTTATGCAGAGTCTTATATGGAAGCGCTGCCAGATTTTGTAAAATTAGCTGAATCTTACGGTCATGTCGGCATGAAAATCGAAAAGCCAAGTGATGTTGAACCTGCGCTTAAGGAAGCTTTCAGCAGCAAACTTAAAGAGCGCTTAGTATTTATGGACTTTATTACAGACCAAAAAGAGAACGTGTTTCCAATGGTTCCTAATGGTAAAGGCTTATCAGAAATGATCATAGCTGAGGATTTATAAATGCGGCACATTATTTCTCTCTTAATGGAAAATGAATCTGGTGCTTTGTCTAGAGTTTCAGGCTTATTCTCTGCTAGAGGTTACAACATTGAATCTTTGACCGTTGCGCCTACTGAAGATCCCACACTCTCAAGAATGACGATTGTGACGTCTGGATCAGATGAAATTATTGAACAAATTATTAAGCAACTTAATAAATTAATTGATGTTGTAAAAGTATTGGATCTCAATGATGGTCGCTTTATTGAAAGAGAGCTAATGATTGTTAAAGTAAAAGCGAATGCCCAATATCGTGATGAAATGAAAAGGATGTGCGATATTTTTAGAGGGCGAATTATAGATGTTTCTGACAGCTCTTTTACCATTGAGATAACAGGATCATCCAGTAAATTAGATGCTTACATTGAAAGTATTGATAAAGCAGCTATTCTAGAAACGGTTAGAACTGGTGCGTCAGGTATTGGACGCGGTGATAGAATTTTAAAAGTATAAATTAAAACTGAAAGGTTATTATGAAGGTTTACTACGACAAAGATGCTGATTTAAATCTCATTAAAAAATTGAATGTTACGATTGTTGGATATGGTTCACAGGGCCATGCTCATGCAGCTAATCTTAAAGAGTCAGGTGTTAATGTCACTGTTGCGCTCAGAAAAGCTGGAGCATCATGGGAGAAAGCCAAAAGCGCTGGACATAATGTTCTAGAAATTAATGATGCTGTAAAAAATGCTGACGTCGTCATGCTTTTAATACCTGATGAAACAATGCCCGATATTTTTCATCAAGAAGTTGCGCCATTCTTGAAAAAAAATGCTGTATTAGCATTCGCTCATGGATTCAATATTCATTACAACCAAATTATTCCAAGAGATGATCTTGACGTTATTATGATAGCCCCAAAAGGTCCTGGCCATACTGTTCGCTCAGAATACCTTAAGGGTGGTGGCGTCCCTACATTAATCGCGATTTATCAAAACAAATCTGGTAGAGCAAAGGAAATTGCCCTTTCATATGCAGCAGCAAATGGCGGTACCAAAGGCGGGGTGATTGAAACAGATTTCCGCGAAGAAACAGAAACTGACTTATTTGGCGAACAAGCCGTTTTATGTGGCGGTGCTGTTGAGCTTGTGAAAGCAGGTTTTGAAACTTTAGTTGAAGCGGGCTATGCGCCTGAAATGGCTTATTTTGAATGTTTGCATGAACTTAAGCTTATTGTAGATCTAATGTACGAAGGTGGTATTGCTAATATGAACTATTCCATCTCCAATAATGCTGAGTATGGAGAGTATGTCACTGGTCCAAAAGTAATTGGTAATGAAGCAAAATTAGCAATGAAAGAGGCTTTAAAAAATATTCAAAATGGTGATTACGCAAAACGTTTTATTCTTGAAGGAAAAACAAATTACCCGGAAATGACGGCCAGAAGAAGGCTCAATGCAGAGCACCCAATTGAAAAAGTTGGCTCTCAACTAAGATCAATGATGCCTTGGATCGCAAAAAATAAGCTTGTAGACCAAAGTAAGAACTAGGTTGATGGTAAAAAAAACCTATCCCATCGTTGCAAAAGAAGGCTGGCCATTTTTAATAGCTTCAGTTGCTATTTCAGCCTTCGTTTTTAATATATGCAATTTATGGTCCCTCCCCTTTTGGCTTGTCTCATTATTTATTCTGCAATTTTTTAGAGATCCAAAAAGAAATACACCATCTAAAAAAAATATGGTGGTATCAGCGGCGGATGGTAAAGTCATTGTGATTGAAAAATGCAAAGATGAATACCTGAATAGACGTGCAATTAAAGTCAGTGTCTTTATGAATGTCTTTAACGTTCATTCAAATAAAAGTCCAATTCAATCAATAATCATAAATAAATGGTATTTTCCTGGCAAATTTCTGAATGCAGCACTTTCAAAAGCTTCCTTAGAAAATGAAAGGTGCGCCTTGCACCTTAAAAGTAAGGGCGGTTTCGATATTACGTGCGTTCAAATTGCAGGTTTAATTGCGAGAAGAATTTTATGCTACGCCAATAAAGGCGACACATTAGAAGTTGGCGAAAGATATGGCTTTATAAGATTTGGCTCGCGAGTCGACTTGTATCTTCCTATCAATTCCAAGATAAAAGTTGCGCTAGGTGATAAAGTTTTTAATGGTGAAACAATTATCGCTGAATTAAAAAAATAGCCTAATTGTCTACAAACGAGCGAAGCTCATTTAAGGCTAATCGATATACATCTCTTTTAAATTCGATAACTTCATTGAGGGGCATCCAGTAATCATGCCAACGCCAATCATCAAATTCTGGTTTTTTGGTATTTCTTAAAAAGATATCCGTATCCTGCCCTTTCATCCTTAAGAGATACCATATCTGTTTTTGGCCCTTGTAAGTTCCTCGATAGTCTCTTCTAACCCATTGAGATGGCACTTCATATTTCAACCAATCCTTAGTTCGACCAAGTATTTCTACATGATGCGGCTTTAATCCGACCTCTTCCATAAGCTCTCTATACATCGCCTCTTCTGGACTTTCACCTTTTTGAATTCCACCCTGAGGAAATTGCCAAGCATGTTCCTGTGTACGTTTTGCCCAAAAAACTTGATTGTCAGCATTGCAAATTACAATACCCACATTTGGCCGATAGCCATCTTTATCAATCATAACCTTACCCTAAGAATTTCTTTAATTTTTTCATAGATTTAGTTTAAATAAAAGCCGGAATTAAAGCTAGAATCTATTACGAAAAAACTAAAAATCATGACATATAAAAACCTTTTTTTACTTATTTTGTATATATCGCTTAATGCATGCTCAAGCTTGCCAATTGCTTACATTACCAACCAGGGCTCTAATACGGTAAGTGTAGTAGATATTAAAAATAGAAAAATTACCCATGAGATTGCTGTAGGCAGCGGTCCAGTGGGTGTTGCAATCTCTTTAAAACAAGACTATGGATTTATTACAAATGCAAATGATGGTTCAGTTGACGTTTTAGATCTTCATCAAAATAAAATAATTAAAAAAATCATAATGGGCGGAACCCCTGTCGGAATTACAAAATCAACTGATGAAAGATATATTTTTGTGAGTGATTGGTTTAATAATGAAATCATCATTATCGAAACAAAATCTTTATCAGTTATTAAAAAAATTAAAGTGGGCAAATCCCCGTCAGGAATGATTTGTGATGATCAAGGAAAATATCTCTTTATTTCTAATCGTGATGAAAATACTGTTGAAATATATAACCAACCGGGCCTAAGTCTCTTTAAAAAAATTAAAGTCGGAAAGCATCCTTATGGTGTATTTTTTAGAAAAAACTTACTTTTTGTTGTAAATGTTTTAGATGATTCAATTTCTATCATTGATATCAATACATTTAATTTAGAAACAATCAAGGTTGGCGACCATCCATATAGCGTGGTATCTGACATTAAAAACGAATTTATTTTTGTTACAAATACTCAAGATGATGATATCAGTGTGATCGATCTAATACGGAAAAAAGAAATAAAAAAAATCAAAGTAGGTGGCAATCCAGAGGGTATCGATATTGATGAAAGAAATCATTTGCTTGTTACCTCAAACTGGAGAAGCGATTCTATTTCTATCATTGATGTTATTAAACAAGAATATTTATATGATATAAAAACTGGAAAACAAAGCCGCTCATTTGGTCAATTTATTAAAATTGAGTAAATTTATGCATAAAAACAATTTATAATTGGTAGATTAATTCAACACCAAAGGCCTCATTCAAATGAAAAAAATTATTATTGGAATTTTCCTTACTTGTGTATCTTTTAGCGCATTGGCCCATGGTCCATCTCCTCAAAAAGTTGAAAAATCAATCACAATCAATGCATCCCCAGATAAAGTCTGGGCTATTGTTAAAGATTTTGGTAGCTTTCAGAAATGGGAGCCGCTTGTAACCGATATCAAATTAGAAAAAAAAGGTGAAGATACATTAAGAACACTCACATTAAAATCGGGCGGTAAAGTAATTGAAAGGCTTAAAGGTATTGATGAAGAAGCTATGAAGCTTAAATATGAAATTGTTGAAGGATCTGTTCCTGTAGCGGACTATAATTCATTCATTGTAGTTACAAAAGGTTCCAATCCTAATGAATCTAATGTAACTTGGGTGGGTCGCTTTTATAGAGTCTACAAACTAAATCCTCCAATTCCAGCAGGGCAAGATGATGAGTCAGCTCTCAAAGCTGTAAACGAAATTTATGATGCAGGCCTTCCAGCGCTTAAAAAGTTAGCTGAATCAAAATAAGAAGATTTCTTTATAAAAAAGCAGAATTAAGTTCTGCTTTTTTTTATTTATGACTCCCGTTATTATCGATAGCATTGAGCCCCCTATAGGCTTAGTAATTTTTCTTCACGGCTTAGGTGCTGATGGCTTTGATTTTAAAGAAATCTTCACAAGACCCCAATTCAATAAAATACGATTTGTTTTACCACATGCACCTTATCAGCCAGTCACGATCAATCAAGGTTTTGAGATGAGGGCTTGGTATGATTTATATGATTTATCCCTAGAGAAAGATGAAGACGAAAGAGGGATGGAAAAATCTAGCACTTTTATTAATAAATTAATTGAAGAACAGATATTACTTGGAATTAAACCTGAAAAAATTATTGTAGGGGGATTTTCGCAAGGAGCCGCAATGAGTTTTTATTTGGGCTTAAAACACCCAGAAAAATTAGGAGGGATAGCAGCCTTATCAGGTTACCTTCCTCTAAAAGAGAGGCTTTTAGAGTCTATAAACAATGATTTAAAAAGCATCCCTATCTTTATGGGTCACGGCCTATATGATAATGTTATAGATATCAAAATCGCTAATAGCTCCTTTGAAAAGCTATCAAATAAACTTAGCGCTGTGGGCTTCGAAAAATATGACATGGGACACGAACTATGTGAAAAGGAAATTGATGATTTATCGATTTTTTTCAATCAATCACTTAAATAGTATATAAATTTATGAATAAAAATTCGCTAGAAACAAACCTTAAAGAACTTGAATCTATTGTGGCAAAAATGGAACAAGGTGATATGGCCCTCGAAGACTCAATAAGATCGTATGAAAAAGGCATGCTTCTCCTTAAATTATGTCAGGATTCACTAAAAGAAATTGAACAAAAAGTTTTAGTACTATCTTCAGATAACACGCTCGATCAATTCAAGCCTTCTGATGAATAATTTCCATGAATGGCTCTCAAAAAAACAAACGCTTATAGAGTCGCTGCTCGAAAAAAATTTACCTGAGCTAAGTCCTGAATCTGATTTAAATGAAGCTATAAGATATAGCATTCTTAACGGCGGAAAAAGAATACGATCAACGCTTGTATTTGCTGTTGCCGAAATAGCTGAAGTAGATCTCATTGTTATTGAAAAAATTGTATGCGCCATAGAGTTTTTGCATGCATATTCATTAGTTCATGATGATATGCCTTGCATGGATAATGACGATTTAAGACGAGGAAAGTTATCTTGCCATAAAAAATTTGGGGAAAGCACTGCGCTTCTTGCAGGAGATGCTCTCCAGTCCCTAGCTTTCTCATGCTTATCTTACCAATCACTCCCTATCAAACCCGAAAAACAAGTAGAAATTATTCGTATTTTTTCTAATGCGATTGGACTTAAAGGTATGGTAAAAGGACAGTCACTAGATATTAAAAACACAAATAAAAAAATTACTTTAAATGAGCTCAAAATAATGCACCAATATAAAACTGGTGCCCTTATTAATGCTTCATGTCTAATGCCGTTAATAGCTTCAGATAATAACAATGCAAATACGCTGGACTGTATTGATACTTATTCAAAATCTATTGGCTTAATATTTCAAATTAAGGATGACATTCTGGACAAAGAGGCAAATCAGGATGTCTTAGGCAAAACACCAGGGAAAGATGAGAAAGATAATAAATCTACTTTTGTGTCTCTATTAGGCATTGATGAATCTAAAAAACTTGCAGCTAATTATTATGAGAGCGCTCTGGCTTCTATTAAACCCCTTGGGAGAAAAGCGGATTATTTAGCTAACATTGCAGAATTTGTTATGACTCGCACACACTAGTATGAATATACTCGACAAAATTAGCTCTCCAAAAGATTTAAAAAAACTTAATCGTGAAGATCTTATTTCACTATGCGATGAGATGAGAAGCTTTATTATTGAAAGCGTTTCAAAAACAGGTGGCCATCTCTCGTCTAATCTTGGTGTTATTGAGCTCACCGTAGCGCTCCATTATGTTTTTGATTGTCCAAACGATAAGTTTATATGGGACGTTGGGCATCAAACTTACCCCCATAAAATTCTTACGGGTAGAAAAAAAGTAATGGGCTCTTTAAGGGCAATGAATGGCATTTCAGGCTTTCCAAAAATATCTGAAAGTCATTATGATATTTTTGGGACTGGGCACTCAAGCACTTCAATATCAGCAGCCCTGGGGATGGCAGAGGCGCTCAAAAAGAAAAAATTAAATCACAAAGCGATCGCGATTATTGGTGATGGGGCTATGACTGCGGGCATGGCTTTCGAAGGACTTAATAATGCAGGCGACTCGGATAATAATATTTTAGTTATTTTGAATGACAATGATATGTCAATCTCTAAAAATGTTGGGGCGCTCAACAATTACCTTGCAAAACTGATGTCAGGTAGTCTTTACGGAAGTATTAAACGCTCAAGCAAGGTAGTTTTATCTGCTATTCCTCCAGTCCTTGAATTTGCTAAGCGTGCCGAAGAACATGTAAAAGGCATGGTTATTCCTGGAACTTTATTCGAAGAATTTGGATTTAACTATATTGGGCCAATTGATGGCCATGATATTAATGCTCTTATTGACACTCTCGCTAATATTAAGGAATTACAAGGCCCACAATTTTTGCATGTAGCTACGCAAAAGGGGTTTGGTTATGAACCGGCAGAAATTGATCCAAATAAATTCCATGGCGTTGGCCAGTTTGACCTTAAGAATGGGATAAAACCAGCGAAAGCAAACAAGCTTACTTACACTGACGTGTTTGGAGACTGGATTATTGATATGGCTAATATTGATAAAAAGCTTTGTGCAATCACTCCTGCAATGTCAGATGGTTCAGGCCTTAAAAAATTTGCAGAAAAATTTCCTGAGCGTTTTTTTGATGTAGGAATTGCTGAACAACATGCAATTACTTTTGCAGCCGGTCTTGCATGTGAAAATTACAAGCCTGTAATTGCTATCTATTCAACTTTTCTTCAAAGAGCTTATGATCAACTAATACATGATGTTGCATTGCAAAACATTCCTATGCTTTTTGCAGTAGATAGGGCTGGCATTGTAGGGCAAGATGGGGCCACACATTCAGGAAGTTTTGATTTATCGTTCTTGAGATGTATTCCAAATATTCTTATTATGGCGCCAAGCAATGAAAATGAATGTCGGCAAATGCTTTTTACCGGATTTAAATTCAAGGGTATTTCAGTAGTTCGTTATCCTAGAGGTCCTGGTCCAGGAACTACTATTAAATCTAAAATGACGACTATTCCAATTGGCAAAGCCGAAGTTATCAGAAAAGGTCGTAAGATTGCCTTACTGGCTTTTGGTAATATGCTAGACGAAGCTTTAAAAGCTGGAGAAAAAATTAATGCTACTGTCATTAATATGAGATTCATTAAACCTCTTGATATTAAGTTAATTAAAGATTTATCAGTGTCACATAAACTGCTTGTCACGCTAGAAGAAAACGCTATATCAGGCGGCGCTGGATCAGCAGTACTAGAAGTAATTAGTGAATTTGATTTAAAATGCCAATCGCTTCGACTCGGCTTGCCTGATAAATTTGTTATACAAGGAAGCCAAGAACAACTCCGAAAAAAATATGGCTTAGATGCTGTATCTATTGTTAAATCAATTGAGAAAAAATTAACCTAGTGCTAGACTCAAGTATTAATTAATAACTACCTATTATGACAATAAGCGATCAAACATGCCCGATTGAAGATGTGCAAAATTCACCCGACCTAAGAAGTTTGGATATTGACAAGGTCGGGATTAAATCTATAAGGCACCCTGTGCTCGTTAAAGATAAAACAGGCGGCGCTCAGCATACAGTTGCAACATTTAATATGTACGTCTATTTGCCGCATAATTTTAAGGGTACTCACATGTCAAGATTTGTTGAAATCTTAAACATGAATGAAAGAGAAATTTCTGTTGAGTCATTTGAGAATATTTTAAGAGAAATGATTAAGCGACTCGAAGCTAAATCCTGTGATGTCGAAATGACATTCCCTTACTTTATTAATAAAACCGCTCCTATTTCTGGGGTCAAAAGTCTTCTTGATTATGATGTCAGTTTTATTGGAAAAATTGCTGATGGTAAATTTAAAAATACAATTAAGGTTGTTGTTCCTGTAACAAGTCTTTGTCCATGCTCGAAGAAAATTTCAGATTATGGTGCACACAATCAAAGATCTCATGTCACAGTCACTGTTGAAATTAATAAATTTATTTGGATTGAAGAGTTAATCGAGCTGATTGAAAAACAAGCTTCATGCGAGCTTTATGGTTTATTAAAAAGGCCTGATGAAAAATACGTAACCGAAAAAGCATATGACAATCCAAAGTTTGTAGAGGATATGGTGAGAGATGTTGCTGCACAATTAAAATTAGAAAAAAGAATTAATCACTTTATTGTGGAGTCTGAAAATTTTGAATCCATTCATAATCATTCAGCATACGCATTAATTGAAGGCTAAATAAACTTCAGTCTGACTTAACCAAATATTTTATTACCTTTAATTTCTAGTTTTAATCCAAACCAAATTACAACAAAGCCAATTAAAGGTGATATAGCAGCAATCATGAACCCAAGCTGGCCGCCAAGATATTGGATCAAATAACCACCTCCTAAACCACCTATGGTCCC
>Ga0114959_10001798_pt1 | contig 18291 bp, 14 predicted proteins | sample C_130625_EF_Meta_FD_87317 | JGI IMG/M metagenome (GOLD analysis project Ga0114959, IMG submission 87317) | Freshwater microbial communities from Lake Croche, Canada to study carbon cycling - C_130625_EF_MetaG | ecosystem: Environmental > Aquatic > Freshwater > Lake | place: Lake Croche, Canada...
CATAGCGTTTGGCACTGTAGCCCGATCTTTTGGTAGCTCACCAAAATAGGGGCCTTCTGTCAGGATCTCATTGACTACCGCTGTTTTTGCAGCATTACTTAAGCGAAAATTGATAAATCCAGGGCCTGCAATTTCACAAGAATTAATAAGCTGGTCAAAACCAGGCTCTTTTTGCAAACACTCAACCAAAGCCTGAGCCAACTCCCTGGGATTGAGCTTCCAGGCCTTTGATAACTGAAGAGCGATATTGCAGGCGACATCACCATGATCAACGGCCTTGGGGCGCTCTAAACGTGGCGCAGTGGGCTGATCTAAGCCACGCTCCCGAGCAAGGCTCCCAAGCGCACTGCCAAGCATCTGAATTAAACGATTTTTATTGGTTAACAACATAGAAGAGTGAGTTTATCAGGTGGTAAGCTATTGAAATGATCTATCAATTTCGCTCAAAAGCTGGTCCAGACGTCATTATGATGGCCGATCTGACCAAGCGGATCTTCGATATTTTGGGTCGTCCACTAGAGTCTCGCGGGATCCTCATGGTTGAGCAACTCCCCGCCCTGATTACAACTCTAGAGACTGCCATCCTCAAAGATCTCGAGGAGCGCTCTAAGACCCAGGATGAAACTAAAGAGGAGGCTGAAAAACCAAAGCTGGCTGATCGCCTTGGCCAAAGGGCCTACCCGTTTCTTGAGCTAATGAAGCAGGCTAAAGCCAAAGACGAACCCGTGATGTGGGGCGTTTAATCTATTAGGCTTGCCAATTGGCGGCGGATATCTTCGACAGACTCACCACGACGTTTAGCCATATCCTCAAGCTGATCAGCTGAGATTTTTCCAACATTAAAATAACGCGCATCTGGATGGGCAAGATAAAAACCGCTCACACTAGAAGCCGGGTTCATGGCCATCGACTCGGTCAAGGTCATACTAATATCTTCGGAACCGATGACTCTCAGTAGATCTTTTTTCACTTCGTGAGCCGGGCAAGCGGGATAACCAGGTGCAGGACGAATACCACGATACTCTTCTTCAATCATCTGATCGTTCGTCAGAATCTCATCCGTGGCATAACCCCATAAATCAGTACGCACTCGGTGATGCATCAGCTCAGCAAATGCTTCTGCCAAGCGATCAGCCAAAGCTTTCAACATAATCGCACTATAGTCATCATGCTTAGCCTGGAACTCTGCTACTTTCTTTTCCACGCCATGGCCAGTTGTAACCGCAAAACATCCAAGGTAGTCAGCCACACCAGAATCTTTTGGAGCAACATAATCCGCTAAGCAACGATTTGGTCTGCGCAGCCCATCAATCACTGGACGCTCAGCCTGTTGGCGTAAGTTATGCCACACAAATAGTGGGTGCTCGCGCGCTTCATCGCTATACAAAACAATATCGTCGCCAATCGTATTAGCAGGATAGAAAGCCACTACTGCATCAGCCTGCAACCATTGGCCCTTGATCAACTTATCAAGCAAGACCTTAGCGTCCTCAAATACCTTGCGAGCCTCAATACCCACAATCTCATCATCTAAGATGGCCGGGAACTTGCCAGCCAAATCCCATGTTTGAAAGAATGGGGTCCAGTCAATATATTTAGCAATGTCGCTTAGTGCAAAGTTTTTAAATACGCGGCGACCAATAAATTTTGGCCTCTCAGGGACATACAAAGACCAATCAATGAGCTCGCGATTTTTACGAGCCGCTTCCAAAGAAATGGTTGGCGCAGCTTTCTTATTAGCATGTTGCTCACGAATACGAACATAGTCATCACGCAAGTCTTGAATAAACTTCTTAGCACTCTCATCTGAAAGTAAGCTTGATGCTACAGATACTGAGCGTGATGCATCCGGTACATACACTACCGGACCATCGTAATGCGGCGCAATCTTCACAGCGGTATGCACGCGTGAGGTTGTGGCGCCACCAATCATCAGTGGTATTTGACGCTCACGAAAATAATCATCACGCTGCATCTCTTGAGCAACATAAGTCATCTCTTCCAGTGATGGCGTAATCAAACCAGAAAGGCCTACGATATCTGCATTTTCTTCCTTAGCACGCTTCAGAATCTCAGCACAAGGAACCATCACACCCATATTGGCTACTTCGAAGTTATTGCATTGCAAAACGACAGTCACAATATTTTTTCCAATATCGTGCACATCACCCTTCACTGTAGCCATCACGATCTTGCCTTTGGCTTTGGCTTCACCACCAGCAGCAACGTGTTGACGCTTCTCTTCTTCAATATAAGGAATCAGAATAGCCACAGCTTGCTTCATAACGCGCGCACTTTTAACTACTTGAGGTAAGAACATTTTTCCCGCACCAAACAAGTCACCAACAACATTCATACCATCCATGAGCGGGCCTTCGATTACCTCAATCGGCCTACCACCTGTACCCATGATTTCAGAGCGTAACTCTTCTGTGTCTTCTTCAATAAAATTGGTGATGCCGTGAACCAAGGCATGGGTTAAACGCTCACGCACAGGAGCCTCACGCCATACCAAGTTCTCTACTTGCTTAGCGCCACCGCCTTTAAATTGATCGGCAATATCGAGTAAACGCTCCGTTGGCGTTTTGCCCTCTTTCACTTGAAAGCGATTCAGAACCACATCCTCAACCCGTTCACGGAGCTCTGGATCTAAATCAGCATATACACCTAACTGACCCGCATTCACAATGCCCATATCCATACCAGCCTGAATGGCGTGATACAAAAATACGGTATGAATCGCTTCACGCACCCGATCGTTACCGCGGAATGAGAAGCTCACATTAGAAACGCCACCACTGACTTTGGCGCCCGGAAGATTTTGTTTTATCCAGCGTGTAGCGTTAATAAAGTCGACCGCATAGTTATCATGCTCTTCAATACCAGTAGCAATTGCGAAAATATTTGGGTCGAAAATAATATCTTCGGCTGGAAAGCCGATTTCATTTACTAAGATTTGATAGCAACGCTGACAAATTTCTGTCTTGCGCTTGAATGTGTCCGCTTGACCAACTTCATCAAATGCCATCACCACAGAAGCAGCACCATAACGACGTATTAAGCGCGCCTGCTTTCTGAAAGGTTCTTCACCTTCTTTTAAGGAGATGGAGTTAACGATTGGCTTACCTTGAATACATTTCAAGCCAGCCTCAATCACGGTCCATTTGGAAGAATCAATCATGATCGGAACTCGAGCAATATCAGGCTCAGAAGCAATCAAATTTAAGAAGCGCACCATGGCCGCCTCAGAGTCCAGCATTGCCTCATCCATATTAATATCGATGACTTGTGCCCCATTCTCAACTTGTTGACGCGCTACTGCGAGCGCTTCATCAAACTGGTTATTCAGAATCATGCGAGCAAAGGCTTTGGAGCCTGTGACGTTCGTACGCTCGCCGATATTCACAAAACCAACTTCTGGAGTCATGTTAAATGACTCAAGCCCTGAAAGCTTCATTGCAGGCATGGCTTTTTTATCTAACTTACTCATGCCGCTGCCTCAGAATCTTCGCGATAGAAAGCACGAGGCCTACGTTTAGCAACTGCGTTAGCAATCGCGCGAATGTGATCGGGTGTAGTACCGCAGCAACCACCGACTAAATTAACCAAGCCATCTTTAGCAAAACCATCTACTAAGCTTGAAGTAATTTCTGGGGTTTCATCAAAGCCAGTATCACTCATGGGATTAGGCAAGCCAGCATTAGGGTAGCAAGATACGGCTGCGTCACAAATACGTGCGAGCTCTGCAATATACGGGCGCATCAAGGCAGCACCTAAGGCGCAATTTAAACCAAATGTTAGCGGCTTAATGTGACGCAAGCTATTCCAAAATGCTTCAACCGTTTGACCAGACAAAATTCGCCCAGAAGCATCAGTGACCGTACCGGAGATCATCACCGGCAAACGCTCACCCGTCTCTTCAAAGAATTCATCTAGCGCAAACAACGCCGCTTTGGCATTGAGTGTGTCAAAAATGGTTTCAACTAAAAATAAATCTACGCCCCCAGTAAACAAACCTTCAATCTGTTCACGATAAGAAGCGCGCAACGCATCAAAGGTGACATTACGCGCTCCCGGATCATTGACATCTGGAGAAATGCTTGCTGTCTTTGGTGTGGGGCCAATAGCTCCAGCAGCAAAACGAGGCCTATCGGGGGTACTGTATTTTTCACAAGCTGCACGAGCAAGTCTTGCAGAGACTTCGTTCATCTCACGCGCAAGACCGGCCATTTTGTAATCCTCTTGAGCAACTGATGTTGCGCCAAAAGTATTTGTTTCAATGATATCGGCACCAGCATCCAGATACTGCTCGTGTATCTTGCTAATAATTTGCGGTTGGGTCAAAACCAAGAGTTCATTATTGCCCTTAATATCCCCTGGATGCTCAGCAAAGCGAGTATTAGCAGGCAAGCCGCGGTAATCAGCCTCAGTCAATTTGTATTGCTGAATCATGGTACCCATCGCACCATCCAAAATCAGAATACGCTGCTTCAGCAGCTCGGGAAGCGCCTGACCACGTGTGTAAGGCTGGGACATACCATTAGATTGCATTGATTAACCGGGATAAATCTCTAGAATCCCTTATTCTATTGGAAAAGCCACTTTTAATTTGACCCGGAGTAGGTATGTTTGGAACAATTCCAGAATTTAATCAAAGCCTTGAAATGTTTAAAACCATGTGGGGGCAAGGCGCAGCTGGTCAGGCCGGCCAATTCCCCTTCACCACAGATGCCTCTAAAGCTGCTGGTGGCTTTGGCGCAGCCTTTCCAGGCCTAGATGTTGAAGAACTTGAAAAGCGTATCAAGGACCTCAAAAGTGTTGAGAACTGGCTAAATTTGAACCTCAATATCCTCAAGTCCACTATTCAGGGCCTTGAAGTACAGCACGCCACGATGATGGCCTTAAAGTCAGTTGGAGATGCAGTATCTGCAGCAGGCGCCACAGGAGCGACACCAAAAGAAGAGTCACATACCAAAACAAGCAGCGTAAAAGCTAAACCACGGAAAACCTCAACACGCCGTCCTCGCAAAGCCGGCGATCCAACTTTCCTCGACGAAGTAGGTAATTCAGATGGGCAATAGCCTCACCCATCGCAAAAGTAAGTTGATGAATATCTAATTCACGCTTAAATAGAACCGGCACAATCTCTCGAGCATGCGCCGGTTTTTTACATGCACCGAGCGTATCAGCCAAACGCTCATCATGATGTGCTTTCAGTTGTGCAATACGTGGCTTCATGCCTGTAAATGGCTTGCCATGAGAAGGCAATACTAAGGTGTCGTCTGGCAAGGGCAAATATTCATCAAGCGAATCTAAGTACAAGCCTAAGGGGTCTGCATCTGGGTCGGCATCGAAGACACTGACATTGGTAGAGATACGCGGCAACAACATGTCACCTGAAATCAACACTCCAAGATCTTTACAAAATATTGAGGCATGCTCAGGTGCGTGGCCATATCCCATGATGACTTGCCATTGATGTCCACCGATCAAAATATTTTCACCATTCATAATGCGGCGATATTGGCGAGGCATACCTGGAACCATATTGCTGTAGTAATTAAAGCGTGCCCGAATTTTTTCTAAATCCTCTGGACTAGTTAAGCCATGTTTCTGGAAATGATCTGCAGATCCGCCGCCGCCAGCACGTGTACCAATTGCAGCCCCACCTTCTTTACAGCTGAGCCACTGAGCGGTTAAAAAATCTGTCATGGAAATCCATAAAGGCGCATTCCACTTCTCGCATAACCATTGAGATAAACCCACGTGATCTGGGTGCATATGCGTTACGAGAACCCTAAGGACTGGTAAACCCTCTAGCTGAGTAGCAAAGACCTTCTCCCATGAAGTCTTAGTCTCCCCATTCGCAATACCGCAGTCAACAATAGTCCAGCCGGTAACACCATCTATTTCATCGCGCAAAAGCCAGAGATTGATATGGTCTAAAGCGAAAGGGAGCTTCATCCTAAGCCAGCGAACACCAGGGACAATCTCAATCGTGCTACCAAGCTCAGGAAGCGCCTCTCCTAATGGATAATGAATAGCGCTTTCCGCTTTTCTCTGATCTTGAGTAGTCATGATTTGAGTTTTTTCTTTTGAATTGCTATTAGGTTTATTTTGACAACAGTCCCATCACCTTGCATCAATTGGTGTGAAATCAACCCCGAGAATGGTTACTGCCGGGGATGCTATCGCACGCTCACTGAAATTGCAGATTGGTCCGATCTTTCTAACTCTGAGAAGCTTGAGGTTTGGTCAACATTGAGTGCGCGCAAACCTCAAACTGCAGAGTAAGTTTCAACCTCGTTTTACTTATTCACATCAACAATTAAGCGACCACGCACATTACCCGCCATCAACTCTTGGGCATACTTTATAGACTCTTCCAAAGTAATTTCGTGCGAGATTTCATCTAAAGTTTTAAGATCAAGTAATTTACTCAATTGCTCATAAGCAGCAATTCGTTTTGCACGTGGCACGGTGACGCTATTGATGCCATATAAAGTTACGCCACGCAAAATAAATGGTGCAACACTGGATGGAAAATCCATGCCTTGAGCAAGCCCGCAAGCGGCTACTGCGCCATCGCTCTTGGTTTGTGCGCAAGCATTAGCCAAGGTATGACTGCCAACGCTATCAACTACTGCAGCCCAACGCTCTTTTGCCAAAGGCTTGCCTGGAGCAGATAGAGTTGCGCGATCAATCACTTCCGTAGCGCCCAACTTCTTTAAATACTCCGCCTCAGCTATTCGACCAGTGCTAGCAACCACAGTAAATCCGAGATTGCTTAGCAAAGTAATCGCAAAGCTACCAACCCCACCTGCGGCTCCAGTCACCAACACTTCGCCATCACTTGGCTTAAGACCATGCTTTTGTAGAGCCATGACGCAGAGCATTGCTGTGTAACCAGCAGTACCAATTGCTAAGGCTTGCTTAGCCGTAAACCCCTTTGGAAGTGGGATTAACCATTCCGCCTTCACCCTGGCCTGCTGAGCCAAGCCACCCCAATGCCCCTCGCCTACCCCCCAGCCATTTAAGAGAACCATATCCCCAGTCTTAAAGTCGGGGCTGGCGCTTTCTAATACCTCTCCCGCAAAATCAATCCCGGGAACCATTGGAAAGCTTCTGACCACTGGGCCTTTTCCAGTAATAGCTAGGCCATCCTTGTAATTGAGGGTGGAATAGAGAACCCTAACCCGAACCTCACCCTCTGGGAGGCTGGCCTCATCTGCCTGCCCCAGCTCAGTGCGATAGCCCTGATCATCCTTATTTATTAATATTGCTCTAAACATGTCTCTTCCTTTTATAACGAGGCATTTCTCCACAACAAATGCCTAATAGGTTTATCCTAACGAGCATTGCTAATTATGGAGGCTTCCATGAAAAAAATTCTACTATTAACCGCAATTTCTGGCTTAGCCCTGACAGGGTGCTATTCGACCCAAATTAATATGTCTATGGGCAATATGCGTCTTATTACTTCAAGCGCCGATCCACAAGACGTTATGGACTTTGCTACCAAGGCTTGTAGAAACGATTTTTATGAGGGTGCCAGCTTTCTTTCTAAAGCAGGTAAGGAATATCGCTTTAAATGCGTGAAGACTGAAGAAAATGAAGTCTTAATTCCAATTCCAGGCACAACTATCGCTCCTGCAGTTAAAGCAGAAGCAAAGTAAGTCCAGTTTGATGACCCCATTTACTTCGCAAGAGTTACGCAAAGGATTTGCCTCATTTGCAACTGGGGTCACCGTCATTACCTGCCTTGATGAACACCAAGGGCATCACGGCATCACCATAAGCTCCTTCAATACAGTCTCCCTCGAGCCGCCATTGATTCTGTGGAGTCTAAAAAAACACTCTCGCCTGATGCCTTGGGTAGAAGTGGGTAAGAAGCACCTCATTCACGTTCTTGAACTCTCCCAAGAAAATTTGGCGATGCATTTTGCCACCGTGAAAGAAAATCAATTTGCTGGCATTGCTCACAAGCTTGCCCAAAGCGGCTTGACCCAAATTGAGCATTGCGTTGCCTACTATGAATGTGAGACCGTTTCTGTTCATGTCGGCGGAGACCACAACATCATTGTTGCCAAAGTGATTAACTTAAAAAATCACCCTGAGAAAGAACCGCTCATTTTTGCTCGCAGCAAATTTGTTGGCCTTGATTTTTCAGAAGCAAAAACTACTTAAATAGTCTTTTAAGGAAATGCCATGATGCGTTTATGGGGTCGCAAAAGTTCCATCAATGTTCAAAAAGTAATATGGTGTCTTGCTGAGTTAGGCCTAAAAGAAGGTAAGGACTTTGAGCGCATTGATGCCGGGCTTCACTTTGGCGTTAACCATACGCCCGAATTCCTAAAAATGAATCCCAATGGTCTTGTCCCCACATTGATGGTTAATGACCTAACCCTTTGGGAATCCAATACCATCATGCGTTATCTTGCCAAAGAGCAGGACAAAAACAAACGATTCCCGTCAGACGTTCGAGCTCAATATTGTTCCGAAAAGTGGTTAGATTGGCAACTGGGCACAATGTGGCCAGCCTTACGTATTGCGTTTTTGGGCCTCACCAGAACACCAGAGGCAGAGCGTAATCATCACGCGATTCAAAAGGCCTATCAAGATACCAATCAACTTTTAGGTCTACTGGATCAAACCTTAAGTGAACAAGCTTATTGTTCTGGCGAAAAATTTCATATTGGCGATATCGCACTTGCACTTTGTGTGAGCCGCTGGATTCTGCTGAATAAAACTTTTCCAAAGGAAACTGGCGTGCGGGCAGACCTCAAAAATATTGATGCGTGGCTGAAGCGATTAGAGAACGAAACTTGCTACAAGGATGTTGCTGAAAAAGAACTCAATATCGTTAAATAGGCGACATTGAGTAGCTTTCATTAGGCGCGCTTTACTCTTGCTTAAATTTCTTCTGGTGATGATCGGCGCCAATAAACAGATACATTGCAGGCACCACAAACAAAGTAAATAGCGTACCGATAGATAATCCAGTAAAGATCACAATACCCATAGATTGACGGCCAGCAGCGCCTGCGCCAGAGGCGATCACTAAAGGCAAGACGCCCAATACCATCGCTGCAGTTGTCATTAAAATTGGTCTCAGACGCACACTACTTGCCTCAACAATAGCGTCGAGCTTACTGCGTCCCGCCTCTTGTAACTCGTTAGCAAACTCCACAATCAAAATACCGTGCTTACTAATAAGCCCCATTAGTGTCACTAAGCCCACTTGGGTATACACGTTTAAAGTGGTGAATCCCAAATTAATAAAGATAAGCGCGCCAAAGAGCGCAAGCGGGACTGATACTAAAATCACAATCGGATCACGGAAACTTTCGAACTGTGCAGCAAGCACCAAGAACACAATCAAAATCGCGAAGAACATCGTAACCAAGAAGCCACCAGACTCAGCCATAAACTGACGTGATGGGCCCGCATAGTCCATGCTGTAACCATTGGGTGCAACCTCTTTTAGAGTTTGACGCATGTACTCTAATAAATCCGCTTGCGAAATAAACGGTGTACTTACACCTGAAATTGTTGCTGAATTTAACTGCTGAAAGTGATTAATGGATTGAGGTACCACCTTTTGCTTAATGCTTGCAATCGTACGCGCCTGAATCATCGCACCACTTGGAGTACGGATGTAGTAATCTAAAATTTGGTCTGGATTTAAACGATCTACCTGCTTAACTTGTGGAATCACCTTGTAGGAGCGCCCAGCAACTGAGAAGTAATTGACATAACCACCGCCCAAAGCTGCAGAGAGGGCGGCACCAACTTGTTGTTGGGTCATGCCTAAAGCGGCTACTTTCTCACGATCAATTACTAATACGTCCTGCGGTTTATCTATCTTTAAATCAGAATCGACAAAGAAGAAATTTCCAGAACGACGGGCTTTATCTAGCACTGCCTGGGATACTTCATTAAGCTGCTCGTATGATTCAGTCGTGTTAATAACCACCTGCACTGGCAAGCCCTGGGCTCCAGGCAAGGCGGGAAACTGAAAGGCCGCTACGCGAGCACCAGCAATCGTATTCCATTTCTGCTGCATGTCTTCTTGAAACTTCGTAGCATTACGACTGCGCTCACTCCAATCTTTTAACAAGATACCGCCAAAGCTGGAGGTTGGACTGGTGATTTGGAAAGCCTGCTCATATTCTGGTTCTGCAGCTGCAATCGCATAAATTTGATCTGCGTAAGTCTGCATTTGATTAACAGTGCTATTAGGTGGCCCAGAAGCTTGCATCAACACAATGCCTTGATCTTCAGTTGGGGCTAGTTCGGCACGAGCAGTGGCGTAAAGATAAGCAACGCCACCAAGAAGAATTACACCCATCACAATAATTACTTGCCATGTACTGAGTAAATCACGCAGAGTGGTTTGATAGCTGTGATGAACCCTATCAAATACCTGATCGATCTTTTGCACAAAAGAGGATGCTTCTTGCTCTTCAGTAAAGATGCGTGAGCACATCATTGGTGAAAGCGTTAATGCAATCAAACCAGAGACAGCAACTGCACTAGCCAGAGTGAATGCAAATTCCGTAAAGAGGGCACCGGTTAATCCGCCCTGAAAGCCAATTGGGATATATACCGCAATCAAGACAACCGTCATCGCTAAAATAGGCCCGCCCAATTCACGGGCAGCAATCAATGAGGCTTCTAGAGGCGACTTACCCTCCTTCATATGCCGGTCAACGTTTTCAACCACGATGATGGCGTCGTCAACCACCAAACCAATCGCCAATACCAAAGCCAATAGGGTTAGCAAATTAATGGAATAACCCAGCACTTGCATTAGAAAGAATGTACCAATGAGTGAGAGTGGCATAGCAATCACCGGTACTGCAACTGCGCGCACGCTACCCAAGAAGAGATAAATAACGATGGTCACAATCACCAAGGCTTCTAACAAGGTAGAGACTACTTCATCAATAGAGCTAGTAATAAACTCTGTTGAGTCGTATACGACTTTACCAGTCATGCCAATCGGCAACTGCTTCTGAATACCGGGCACCACATCACGTACCCGCTGCGCAACATCAAGTAGATTCGCTTGTGGCGCTACCTTAATCGCAATGAAGACCGATTTTTTGCCGCTGAAAGCAACATTGGTGTTGTAGTCCTCTGAGCCCAATGTAACACTGGCCACTTGATCTAGATAAACAATGTTTACACCATCTTTTTTAACTACCAGCTTACGAAACTCATCTAAAGTATGTAAATCGGTGCCGGCTACTAGGTCGACTGCAACCATATCGCCTTTAGTGCTACCAACTGCCGAGAGGTAGTTATTGGCTGACATCGCGCTATAGACATCATCAGCGCCCACTCCAAGGCCCGCCATCTTTTCACGGTCCAACCAAGCACGCAATGCAAATTTTCTGCCGCCGGTGATCTCAGCATTCTGCACGCCTTCAACAGAATCCAGCTTAGGCTTTACGACTCGCAACAAATAATCGGTAATTGCGTTATTGGGGATGTCGTCGCTATAGAAACCCATATACATCGCAGCAGTAGACTGACCTACCTGAACTGTCAGCACAGGCTGCTGCGCCTGCGGTGGCAATTGATTTTTAACAGCGCTAATTTGTGTCTGAATTTGCGTTAATGCCGCATTGGAATCGTAGTTCAACTTCAAAGTAGCGGTAATAGTAGATACGCCACTGACACTCGTTGAGGATAAATAATCAATTCCCTGTGCCTGCGCAATAGAAGCTTCCAGAGGTTGTGTAATAAAACCAGCAATCGTTTCTGGATCTGCACCGTAGTAAGCAGTGGTGATTGTGACGATTGCATTCTGCGTTTGCGGATATTGATTTACTGGCAAAGATCCGATAGCCTTTAAACCAAAAACTAAAACGAGTGCACTCACCACCAGTGAAAGTACTGGCCTGCGAATGAATATGTCAGTCCAATTCATCGGCTACCTACTCCTGCGGCTTGGGATCAGGTGAATTAGCAGGTTGCACCTTATTATTAATGATGAGTGGTGTGCCGTTCTTCAGCTTTAATTGACCACTCGTAACGACTGTGGCGCCCTCTTCGACCCCCTTGAGGATCGCGACTTGATCGCCGCGAGTTGTGCCAGTAGTTACAAATACTTGCTGAGCTTCCAATGCTAGCTTACCCTGCTTATCTTTTTTACCAGTTGGCTTAGCAATGAATACTGTTGAGCCATATGGGTTATAGGTCACAGCAGTTTGTGGCAGCGTTAATAATTTCACCTGCTCGCCCACCTTAATGTTTACATTGGCAAACATTCCTGGAAGGATTTTCTTATCTGGGTTAGCAATTTGTGCCTCAATTTGAATATTACGGGTATTGGTATCTACCTTTGGGCTAACAGCTGTAATCTTCCCGGTGAAGCTCGCATCTTTAAATGCATCCGTTGTTACTAGAACTTCTTGGCCAACTTGAATTTGTTCAGCATTACTTTGCGGCAAATTAAAGTCAACAAAAATCGGATCTAAAGTTTGTAGAGTTAGTAACTTATCCCCAGGATTAACGTACTGACCAGGATTGATCGACACAATACCTACCCGACCTCCAAATGGTGCCTTCAAGTTCTTTTTAGCTACTAAAGCAGTCTGTGACTCCACTTGTGCGAGCTTAGATTTAGCATCAGCCGCACTAGTATCAAATACATTTTTACTAATCGCCTCTATAGCTAACTGCTGTCTATCACGCTCATTAATAACCTTGGCAAGATCTGCCACCGCCTTTAAAGATTTGAGCTGGGCAACATCGGACGCATCATTCAATTTAATTAATAAGTCGCCTTCTTGCACATCTTGACCAGATTTAATAGGCACCGTTAACACTAGACCGCCAATTTCAGTGCTTAAATCGACGCCTCTGAAAGCGCGAATATTGCCAACGCTAGTCAGCTTAGGCTGCCATTCAGAAGTGGTGATTACCATCGTTGAAACTGTTGCTGGGGGTAAGCCCATCCCCGAGATGAAATGCTTAATCATGAAAGTCTTAAATTGATTGAAAGCAAAAATTAATCCGAGCAATAAAAAGACCCCGCATAGCATGATGGTCATACGGCGCTGCAGTGGCTCCATAGCCATCAACTTCGCATATGCTTTTGTGCCACGCCATTTCTGCCCCATGCGAACATAGAATACTTTGGCTTTTCCCCATAGGGCGATTGCTTTCTCGCGCAACTGCCACTCGACTGCTTTCAGCTTCATCCATGCCGATAAGGCAAGAACCATCGCTATGAGTTTGCTCTTAATTTTTTCCAGAAGTTTCATTTTGATCTTTGTTCGCTATGTCTTTTGGTTTAAATGCTGGACCACTGCGATTCCACCAGCCGCCGCCCAATGCTGCAAATAACGCTGCTGTATCAGAAAAACGGGTTGCTTGAGCCGCGACCGATTTCACTTTTGCTTGTTGATACTGATTTTGGTAATAGAGAACTGCTAAGTAACTTGCAGTGCCCAATTTATATTGCTGCTGAACTAAGTCCAATGTTTCATAGGCATAACGCTCTGCATCTGATGCTGCCTTCAAAGCTTGAGCGCCAGTTTCAAGAGCGCGCAATGCATTTGCCACTTCTTGAAAAGCATTTAAGACCGTAGCCTGATACTGGAAAGCCGCTTGTTCGTAATTGGCTATTGCACCGCGACGTTGTGCCAATAACTGACCGCCCTGAAACAGTGGCTGCAAAATACCGCCACCAAGCGTCCATAAGGAAGAGTTCGGGCCAAACAAATTATTAGAGGTTAACGAGGCGGCACCAATCGAGCCAGTGATATTGAACTGTGGCAACAAATTTGCAGTTGCCACACCCACAAATGCATTCTGCGCCTTTAACTGAGCCTCTGCAGCCCTCACATCGGGGCGCTGACGTACTAAGCTTGATGGAACCGAGAGGGGTAATTTTTCAGGCAAGTGCAAATTAGAAAGATCAAACTTTGTAATATTGGCATTGCTAGGTAGCTCACCAACAAGTACTGCTAGCTGATTACGCGCAAATGCTAAATTACGCTCGTAAGTAAATAGATCCACTTGGGAGTTGGCAACTAAAGTTTGCTGAGAGGTGAGGTCAACTTTATTTACCGTGCCAATCTTCAATTGCTTTTCTGTCACTGCCGCCAAATTGGTTTGAGCCTTCAAGATTTCTTCCGTTGCCTGCATTTGTGCACGTAATGCTGCTTCTTTAACCGCACTAGTCACAACGTTGGCAGTCAATGATAGATAGGCTCCTTCCAGCTGAAACTGAGCAACTTCTGCTTGCGCTCTAGCGCCTTCGACTGCGCGACGCGCACCACCAAAGACATCTAACTTATAAGTTACATTCACAGAGGTGTTGTAAAGGTTATAAGTGTCACTTCCGTAATTCACACCATAGACTGCTGAAGGTTGTTTTTGCCTGACTGCACTCGCACCCAAACCAACTGCTGGAAAATATTGCCCTCCAATTTGTGCGTTAACGTTTTCTTGTGCGGCACGAAGCGCCGCATCCGCAGCGCCTAAATTTGGGTTTTGCTCAAGAGCCCTTTTAATCAAAGCATCAAGCTCTGGAGATTTATAAAGCTCCCACCACTGAGCCTCTATATCCTCCCCCTCAGCAAATTCTTGAGGAGTGCCGCCTGGAACGCCGGGGGCAGTAGTCAATTTTTGGGTAAGTGGACTCTCTGTATAAGACTTAGTCTTCGGAGCATCGGGTTGCTTAAAGTCTGGTCCAACCGCACAAGCAGATAGAACTCCTGCACAAATCAGCAGAAGTAAATTTAAACGCAAAGTGGGGAGAGCTTTTGACAGAAACATGAATTACAACAAATATCCTCTTTTAGAAGAGTTATTTGAACACAAAAATACAATCAGGGCCTCGTAAAGCCCTGATTTAAATACTTAAATTTGTTCACAACCAGCGAGGGAAGTCAACTGAAGATTGCGCCTTATTCCACCGTCACACTCTTCGCAAGATTTCTTGGTTTATCCACATCGGTGCCGCGTGCACAAGCAGTGTGATACGCCAATAGCTGCAGTGGAACTACGTGCAATATAGGAGATAAATTGCCGTAATGCTCAGGTAAGCGGATGACATTAATGCCTTCAGTGCTAACGATATTTGTATCTTGGTCAGCAAAGACATACAACTTGCCGCCACGTGCCTTCACTTCCTGCATATTAGACTTCAGCTTTTCTAGAAGCAGGTCATTGGGGGCAACCGTTACAACTGGCATCTTCTCGGTCACTAATGCCAAGGGACCGTGCTTGAGCTCGCCAGCCGGATAGGCTTCGGCATGAATATAAGAAATCTCTTTTAATTTCAGCGCACCCTCAAGTGCGATTGGGTAATGTAGTCCACGACCCAAAAAGAGCGCATTCTCACACTTCGAAAATGCATCACTCCAGGCAATGATTTGTGGCTCAAGCGCCAACACGGCATGCAGCGCTTTAGGTAAATGACGCAGTTCACGAAGAAGCTCTTTTTCTTTTTCAGCAGAAATCTTGCCTGCTCGTTTCGCAAGCGAGACTGCCAAAAGGTACAAAGCCAACAACTGGGTCGTAAATGCTTTAGTTGATGCCACGCCAATCTCAGCGCCAGCCTTGGTCAAGAAATGCCAACCCGTTTCGCGAACCATCGCACTACTAGCGACATTACATATTGCCAAGGTGAACTGGTGTCCCAAGGCCTTCGCATGACGAAGTGCCGCCAAAGTATCTGCAGTCTCGCCAGATTGAGAAACCACCACAATAAGTGTATTTGGATTTGGCACAGTCGTACGATATCGATACTCACTAGCAATCTCAACTTGAGTTGGAATACAGGCAATCTCTTCAAGCCAATATTTAGCGACACAAGCAGAGTAATAACTTGTGCCGCAAGCCAAAATTAAAATTTGATCAAATTTTCTCCAGTTTTCTGGATTAGCATTAAAAAGTTCTGGGCCAAAAGAAGTGATATTGGCCAGCGTATCGCCAATCGCTCGAGGTTGCTCAAAGATCTCTTTTTGCATGTAATGCTGATAAGGCCCGAGGTCCACAGAGTCTGCCTGTGCAGGCATTGGCTTGCGATCTCTTTGTACAGACTTTCCAGATTGGTCAATGACTTGCGAGCCTTCTGCTGTGAGGATGGCGACATCCCCCTCTTCCAAGTACATCATTGAACTGGCACGCCCAGCCAAGGCAAGTGCATCTGAAGCTAAAAAGTTTTCATGCTCACCAAGGGCCACTACCAGGGGCGAGCCAACACGAGCCCCTACAAGAGTAGTTGGATTATCTTGAGCAATCACACCAATCGCATATGCACCATGCAATTTAGGCAAAACTGCTCTGACTGATTGAGCAATATCTTTTTGACCATCACTAATATATTGCTGATGAATTAAATGGGCAATGACTTCAGTATCAGTCTCAGAGGTAAATACATAACCAGCAAGCTTTAACTCTGCCCGGAGAGTTTCATAATTCTCAATAATGCCGTTATGCACAACAGCAATCAGACCATTAGAAATATGGGGGTGTGCATTTTGCGTATCTGGCTTGCCATGTGTTGCCCAGCGTGTATGGGCAATGCCAATAGTGCCGATAAACTCTTTACCCTGCTCAGCTAACTCAGAAACACGAGCGGTGGTGCGGGCTCTTTCAATGGGGTGCTTTGCATCGCCTTCATTAATAACTGCAAAACCACAAGAGTCATAACCGCGGTACTCAAGGCGACGCAAGCCTTCAACCAATACATCAACAATATTTTGATGAGATGCTGCGCCAACAATACCGCACATTATTTTTTACCCTTTGCGGTTTTTTTGGCAGTAACTTTCTTAATTACTACTTTCTTTGCAGCAGGTTTTTTCTCTTGCTTAACAGGGCGCTGCCACTGCAAAGACACTTGTCGCGCTCTTGATACTGTAAGCTGATTTGCGGGGGCATCTTTTGTGAGAGTAGTGCCGGCACCCAATGTAGCGCCACGCCCGACACGAACTGGGGCAACCAATTGCGTATCAGAACCAATGAAAACATCATCTTCAATAATAGTTTGGTGTTTATTCACGCCATCGTAATTACAGGTAATCGTGCCAGCACCAATATTGACTCTAGAGCCCACAATCGAATCACCGACGTAAGCTAAGTGGTTTGCTTTGCTATTTGCAGCAATCTTGCTGTTCTTCACTTCAACGAAGTTACCAATATGAACATCGTTTGATAAATCAGTACCTGGACGTAAACGTGCATATGGGCCAATGATTGACTGATTGCCAACTTTGGCGCCATTAATATGACTATAGGCATACACCGAAACGCCTTTACCAATGTCGCTGTCCCGAATCACGCAGTAAGGGCCAATTGTTGTGCCCGCTGCCAGGGTGACGCAGCCTTCAAAGATACAGCCCACATCAATAAAAACATCAGTACCACACTCAAGTGTGCCACGTACATCAATGCGTGCAGGGTCAGCTAATGACACACCAGAATTCATCAACTGATTAGCAATATTGAGCTGATGGATTCGCTCTAAGGCCGCCAACTGATCACGACTATTGACGCCAACTGTTTCAAATTCATCATCAGCCTGAGTTGTGCGAATCGGCACGCCATCTTTGACGGCCATCGCAATCACATCAGTTAAATAGTATTCCCCCTGAGCATTACTGGCGCGCAAGGATTTAAGCCATTTCTTCAATGCATTGGTAGGTAAAACCATAATGCCCGTATTAATTTCGCAAATCGCTTTTTGTGCTGATGTTGCATCTTTTTCTTCAACAATTTCTTTTACCGAACCATCGGTGTCACGAACAATACGGCCATAACCTGTTGGGTTGGCAAGATTTTGAGTAAGTAATGCCAATGCAGAATCTTGGCCTCGTACTCCGTCAGCCAACTTCGCGAGCTTACTCAAAGTTTGTTTACTGGTCAGCGGCACATCCCCATACAAAACCAAAGTAGGCTCTTGTACATCGAGTTTTGGAAGTGCTTGCAAGAGCGCATGTCCAGTGCCCTTTTGCTCTGCCTGGAGTGTAGTGCTGACTTTGCTAAAACTAGGGTCTACTTTGCTTGCATTAGCCAGGAATTCTTTGACGTCAGAGGCACCGTGCCCTACCACCACAATCGGACCAGATTTAGTCTGCTTATTTTGTAGTGATAAAGCAGTGACTAAAACGTGCTGAAGGAGGGGTTTTCCTGCCAAAGTTTGCAGGACCTTGGGCAAGGCAGACTTCATCCGCTTTCCTTGCCCGGCAGCCAAGATGACGATATTCATAGAGAGGGATTATAAATCCCCTGGATGAGGGTGCCACAAGCCAATTCATCTAATTC
>Ga0114959_10001800_pt1 | contig 18288 bp, 15 predicted proteins | sample C_130625_EF_Meta_FD_87317 | JGI IMG/M metagenome (GOLD analysis project Ga0114959, IMG submission 87317) | Freshwater microbial communities from Lake Croche, Canada to study carbon cycling - C_130625_EF_MetaG | ecosystem: Environmental > Aquatic > Freshwater > Lake | place: Lake Croche, Canada...
CAACAACTTGTAAAGTGGGCGTGAGTTTTAATCTACTTGCTCCAGGAGCTGCATAATTGTATGATCCAGTAGCGTTATCTAATAAAGATGCATCTACACTATTATTTACAATATTTTCAGTAGTTGCAAACCCTACAGATACACTTGTCACATTGCTAGAATAGGAATTGACAATAATGGTCTGTGGGTCAACCTTAAGGAAGAATCCTTTTTGATAGATTACTCCATCAGTAACACCAAATGCATATGCTGACCCAATTGGATTTGCTCCGCCACCTGTAAATGTGGAATCGGCAACAGTAACTTGAGCCTTATACATTTGTGGTAAAATTTGTAAGCTTGAATGTGACCCTGAGGTACCACCACGAACCGTTATATATGGAGGAACAATATATCCTTGACCAGATGTGACTAACGACACATCAGTAATAATGCCTGACGAATCGGTTGTTAATGTAGCAGTGGCCGATGCTCCTAATTTAGCTACAACCAATGCTGTATTAGATCCTTGTACGACGTTTTCGCCTGGAGTAATGTTCCATTTACTATCAGTTGTCGATGTGCTGACTAAATCGTCCACAATTGGACGGACCGTTAGAATCTTATATCCATTAGTACTTGCATATGTAATATCATCAATCACAATACTAAAATTGCTATTGGAAGATATAACATATAAATTAGCAGATGTACTACCACTACCTTGAGAAATTGTTGCCCCAGTTGTAACATTGCTATTACTAACTAAAAGAGCACTAACAACTTGTACTGTGTTTGTATTTGAAAATCCAGAACCACCATCTACAATATTAAAATCAAAAACTTGATTCCCTTTACTATAGATTGTAAGAACTTCATTATTTGAGAATGATGCTTGTTCGCCACTATCCCCTGAATTAATATATTTGAAATATAAGTAGTTCATTTCAGGATCTGTCGTTTGATATCCTGATTTATAATTAATGATTTTTGCTTGTAAATTTGAGGAATTTTTTGCATATAAATTCATATATGCACTTGTAGCAGTAGGCTGACCGTCTACTTGAGTATCAAGAATTTTAGCATAAGAATAATTAGGGTAAAATTGAAAATTTACTCCACTAACTATTGTCCCACTTTTGAATACATGATTCCCAAAGCTTTCAACTTGGTTTTGTAATATATCCTGGATTTGAGTTAGCTCTCGAGCTTGAACAGATACCCCAGGTCTAAACAAAACCCGATAGTATTCTTTATCTTTGTTATAGTCATCGAAAAACGGCGCTACATTTAAATTAGTCTCTATGGACATATTACCCTCTTAAAAACTCAAAATTATTCTTATAGTTTCTGATTGTGTGTTACTTCTTGAAATAGGATTTAAGTTTTCAAGATATATGAATTCACCTGATCCCTTTACAACATCCGGGTTATATTTTACAGAGCCAAGATTTATTGTAGTCCCAGTATTTAGTACGATTAATGGATCGGCTGGGTCAGCATTTATAGTTCCTTTTTCTGAAGTTAGGAATACATATGTTGAATTGGATGAGTGATAATATGCATTACTTAATGACATAGCTGCTTGATATACCACAGCATCTTGAGCAACTGCGCTGCCCATAGACGTATATGAAATTCTTGTTCTATTGTCAAATGTAGACCAACTATTATAGGACTTTTCATTAACACTTATTGCCGTAACCTTGCCCCATCCACCAGAGGTTTCTCCTATTACATACTTATCTGTTACAAATTTAGGCTCCGCATTATTCATTGAAACATATGGTAGTGAATTTCCTGATCTGCTACCAGTAGCGGTAATATATGCCTTTTCTATTTTACCAATCGTAGCAACAAAAGATGGTGCAGTGTTCAATGTTAGGGACGTCGAATTTGTTACGGCCGATACAGTCCGTATACATCTTAGATTATTAGCTGGGTCATATATAATAACTTGATCATTGGCTTTTAACGATGCATCAAATTCTGTTAGCGTTCCAGTCACCGTATTAGAAGATGTATTTGTTGAGGTGTTTCCTGCAAGTGTAATGTAGTCTACTTGATATATTTTTTCTGTACCTAAAAATGTACCAGTAGTATTAGCAAGAGTTAATGTAACATTATTAAACAATGGATCTCTTATGACACCTACACTTCTATAGTCATTGTTGGTAGGTATGTATCCCCCTTCAGATGTGTTTAAAGTGATACTTACTCCTAAGCTAGTAGATCCCAATTCTAAATGTGAATCGCTGCCGTGCCCTCCTTTAGGAGGCATTATTGCTTTTAATGTAGCTGTATTTGATAGACCACCAGTGTTGCCTTGAATACTAGCAGTGCCATATGTAAACCCTTCCCCACGATCTACAATATTAATTTTGCTGATAAAATTATTAACAGTAGCATTGCTTGATACTACTGCATATCCCGTAGCATTTGTAGTCCCATCACCAGTTACTACTACATACGGTGCTATCAAATATGTATCCCCAGCTGCTGGAGCAACAGTAAATGGAGAGTCTATAACGGCAATGCGGCTTCCACCAACACTATAATAGTCTACTATTTGCTTGAGCTGTCCTGCAGCCCCACTATTAGGCAGAGTCATTAGTTATATACAGACCGCTACCAACATAAAAATTGGTATTGGATGATGCTGAATTAGCTAACCTATATGTAGTACTTGACCCTACTATATTAGGAATATATTCTCTTACATCATCAGCAATCAATTGACCTGTAAATGTTGCTACATAGTTTGACCCGTTATTCACGACTCTGACCACGTCAATTGCCCCATCTAATGACTCCGCTGCAACATTTGCACTTGTTACGACGGGCATAAAGTCATCAGTAGCAAATTTTTTAAATTCGGTGTCTGGCATTTTATACATCAATTTCCATACATAGCTATCGCTTGTAGTAAAATTGCAAGCACTTTCTACCGTGTCTGTTGGCGAACTGGTTGATGGAGCTCCTCCATTATTATCCAAGCATTTATACACGTAATAGGTTGAGTTATCGGTTGTTACGACATAGTATTTTTTACTAGTAAGGTCAGTACTATCATCATATGGATCGTACACCGTATTTGATGTCCAGTTGTATCTTGGGGACATTGCAGCAACGTCATTATATTGAATTTTTTTACCAAATATTCCTTGCTCGTATGGAGTATGATGTGTTTCTCTGACCGTATCATTTGGAATAGTAATATTATCATCCCCACTAGGATATTCTATATGATTACCAATCCACATATAATATATTGTATTGGCTGGTTCGGTGATAGACTCAGTCAATTGATTGACAACGTGGTGCTTAAAGTTTTTAGTAATTATTTTTGCCATATTATGATATTGTTACCGAAGAGTTAGACACACTTATGTTTGTATTAACGATTGTGCTTGTCTTGACTTTGCCAAACATAATAGTTCCAGCAACGTGAAGCACTTCTTTAAGCATTGTATTATATTTATCTAATGGAATTGGACTCTCTACTTGATAGGAATAATCTTGATAAAAATACCCATCATGCAATTTTTTAACATCGCTCAAAAATCCATCTCTGGATGCATAGTAACCAGTTCCAACCCCTTGCGTGGCCACATTAGCTTTAGCTGATGCTGACCGTGTATAGTCGGAGGAGTATATTGTGACCCCTTCATCTGCAATGTATCCAAACCCAGAATCAGTGATTAGGGTTTCAGATATAGACCCTTCACTAAAAATAACGTTGGCTGTAATATTAGCATTATCTCCTACACTTCTTGTAGTGATATCATCTGCAACTTCTAAAATATTACTTGTGGCCCCACTAAATTCCCCTATAAGATTGTTTGTTCCACTTGGAGTAAAGGTTGTAAATAACGACGTCCTTGCAACCGTCATTATACTACTATTAACAGTTTTAACTCTTCCTCTTGCGGTTGATGATGTAGCTGAAACCCCTGTATTGGTTATGACATAAGAGCTATTGCTCGTGTCTCCAAACATTAAATATGCTTTGGAATTATTATTAGCTGAACTGATTGTAGCTGATCCACTTGAGTTACTAGTAACAGCGGTAGCATTGGCTGCAAATACACCTTGTACAGTTTTAACTACTATATGGGTAGTATTTGTATTTAATACAACCCCATTAGCCGTTCCTTGTATCACTTTATTTCCAATATTAAAATTTGTAGTAGTATTTACTCTTAATAAGGATGTTGAAATAGTGTTTTGGAATGTGCCTGTAGGATTTGCAACAATGATATTATAATTATTGGCTGCGTTAGTAGTAAAGCTGTACATATCTCCTGAGGCTACAATAGAAATTCCATCTGTACTATACACATACTCCCCAACCACTAACCCTGCCGTTCCACTAAATAAATTAGATGAAATATTAGCAGCAGCTATATTACTTGTTTGTTGTGTTACAATTTCGCCTACTGTATATGCATTCCTTGTATTAGCAATATATAATATGAAGTCTTTTTTACCCAATTCTGCTACAGCCGGCTCATATGGTAACACGAATGGGGATAGATTATAATTTTCCCCTGGATTAATTTTATATAGAGAAGATATAGTTCCAATAGTTTTATTTTGAAATCTTAATATATTAATTAATGGTGTAGATATTGTCCCCCCTGTATTTTTAGGAAATCCTAGACTGAACGTGGGTATTACATTGGCCCCAGAACCAACTCCAGTGCTTCCTCCAGTCGAGTTAGCTACAGATATAGTGGGGTTTGTTGTATATCCAGACCCAACATTAGCCGTCAATATAATATTGATAATTGCTCCGGATCCATCTGTTACAATAGATGCATTTCCTGCCCCAAATGACCCACCACCAGTATTACCCCCTGCAAACCTGACAATGTTTGTATTATTGTACCCAGATCCTGTAGCGGCTATGATTGTTCCACTTAAAGTACCATAACCAGAATTTGCGCCTGTTAAAAGCATATTTGCAAATGGAACCCCATTACTATTTGAATCATTCAAGAAATCAAGTGATAATCTAACTATTTCAGTATTTGTAATTTTATATACGGATGCATTTGCACCAGTTCCAGTAGAAATGGCTATTACGTTGGCATAGGTGTTTGACCCTGACCCAATAATAATATTGCCATTCACGGTATAGAATTTATTGGTAATACTTACTATACCAATACTCGTGGCATTGGAACCAATAACATTCCCTGTTGCGGTAACATTACTATTAGATATTCTCAACCCACCAACATCTGAAACTACAATTGGTGCGTTACGCTCTAATGATATTGAACCATATATGGTATTTCCTGGATACCATCTACTACCACTAACTTTAGATAATTTAATTAACTCCCCATTGGCAGCGTTTGTAGGAGTTGCTGTTGCGAGTAATGTGGTGTTGCTAGCTTGCGGATAAAAATTTACAGGGTGTGTATTATCAAATGATCCGCTGGTATTAGACAATACCACATAAGGAACATTAGCATATGACGAATAAACGCTCCAAGGCATAGCTGCAACTATTCCGGTAGCTAGTGTGTAAGGCTGAAATGCAAATGTACCAACATGTAACCCATTAGATGATATAGTCGATGTATTAACAGTTAGAATAACGACGTTTGATAGAGAATCAACTGTTCCTACTGTCACATTAGCAGATCCATTTGACTGATATATGAGTTCTCCAACAATAAAATTATTGGTAGTAGATGTGTTACTTTGTACTGATAACCATTGTTGATTACTTGAACGAATATTGTTATTTGATACTACATTGCCGGAGATAATGTTAATAGTAATGTTTGACGTCAATGCATCTGGCTGATTTATCTCTACAGCAATGCCCACTGCATTGTCTGGATTTGTAACATAATCGCCTACGCCCACAGATCCTGTAACATTATTACTATTAACTTTAATTAAAGACTGTGTGACGGTTTCAAATTTATCAAACCCTATTTTACTTGTATTAGCATTTACTACATTAGCTACCTTTAATACTTTTTCTGATATTTTTATCTGAGCTGTGTTGGAGTATCCCCAGCCCCCATCTATAAGTATAAATTTAACAAGGCCTGTTTCTGTAACAATCTTGGTAACAAGTGCTCGACCCCCTACCCCTCTGCTTGATACTAAAATTACTTCTTCCCCAACAATAAACTGTTCTCCGCCCGATGTTATATTAATTGACGATAACGACCCCGTCATGACAGGAGCATCTTTTACAACCCCAGTACTATCTAATATTAACTCATTATGTCCAAACGTCCCGTCTACATTGCTTAAATATAAAACATCAATAATTTTTCCTTTGATGTTTCTTTTAATCATATATTCACAAAATGCTGTAGCTCCAGATCTACTACCATATACCTGCTTGCCAACTAATAGAGGCCCTTTTGGAGTTACAGTGACCTCTAAGTATTGAGGAATGACCCATTTGCCAGAAGATGGTTTAAGCACATCCTCGCCAGGATAATAAACATTTGCTCCCTGCCCAAAAACTAACTTAAATAATAAATCAATAGATCTTTCAGTTCCCTTAGAACTGTATAAATCTTGTGCTGCTTTAATTAAAGTTTTTTTGGCGGTATACGTATCAAATTGGATATTCTTTAGATATTTTTCTTTGAAATGTACAAGAAAATTGTCTGTAGTAAAATCCAAATCTTTTATGTGCAAAAGATTTCTTGAGAAGTAAATTGGGTTTGTTGATTGTACTGATTTAATTAAAGATGATCCACCACCATTACCAACAATTTCAGTATTATTAGTGACAAAATGGTCTTTTGTCACTTTAACCATTATAGATGTTGGTAGCACAACTTCTATGACCCCTGCTGCTAGGTCTTGGGTAACTATATCACCAACACTAAAGTTTGCTATGTCATATAGTTCAATAACTGTATAATTTTCTTCAAGCCATTTATAATATTCTTTAACAAACATTATAAAGATAGGTCCATCTTCCTTATAAAAATCAGGAAATTGAGACTCTACAAATGTGGATATACCTTGTTCAATATCAATCATACTACTCTCTTACACGGGTTGTAGTAACTGTTATATCATTATCCCTAATTGATAGAATGACATTCTTTTGCGAGCTAATATCATATGACTCTGGTCTTGCATAAAGTTTAATTTGACTGCCATTATATTCATCAACAATTAAATTAAATATGCTAATACTACCTGACATATAATCTACAGTTCCCATTGTAAATAATCTTTTGTGAATTCCTTGCTGAGTAGAAACTACAAATAGATTTCCGTACCCATCATCTTCTACAAATGCTGTGGCATTATCATAAATGAATGGTGTGGACCATACGTTGAGGCGCTCATTAGCAGCATCAACTAAAGATGCTCCTTCGTGGCTAGGTAACTCAATATGTGTTAGCTGAAACCCAAATTGGATTGAAGCTGTGAATGTACTATTTGGAGTAGGCTGTAAGCTCTTATATGGCATAATACGAGTATCATTACTCAAAATACTTGGGTGAGTGTCATCAATTGCCTTGATAAATTTACTGTACCTTAGTGTACTTTTAAAGTTAGATAATGTAGAAATATTATATTGACTGATAGTATTCAGTACTAGGGATCTTATATCATTATCTTTTAATGTTGTAGTATTAATATTATAGCTGACATTTGTGGATACGTCAACAAATAAAAAGTCAGGATCAATGATGACTGGATCAATTGACAGCGGTGATCTTGCTTTAATGAAATCATAAAATTTTCTTTTTATAGTCTCAGGAGTACCATCTGCATTTTCAATGTCTACTGCAATATAAACTTTGCCGTACTGAGGAGGATCAGCTTCTTCACCACCATAAGCTGAGATAGCTTGAATCTCAGGGAAGTTTTGATTGAGTAAATTTTCGTAATCAGAGGTTGTTACTGCACGTTCTTGGTTTTGATATGCTCTTGGAGCATTATATTTAATTGACTCATTTGTTTCACTGACACTTCCACCAGACGCAGGGAATGCTACCGTTATTTGAGATATGTTTGCTTGACCTTGAATTGGGCCATCTAAATCAAACACTACCGAGCCATTAGGTAATTGACCATTACATACTCTATATTCAGCTACAACTACTGAACCACTTTTAGGTTTTCTACCAATCACGTTATCACCAAACACCAACTCATACTGAGAGTTTTCTGCAGCTTGTAAGAAGTATACTTGAGAGTTTGCACCAATCCCTAAGAAGGATGTTGATCTACTATAAGAAACCGTGTTTGCTCCATTATCTTCTAGTATACGCACTGAAAGACTTTGGGTATCTATTGTAGGATTTGAAAGCACAAATCGTTGAGCAGTGTTAGACGAATCGAAAACAAAAGATTCAGTTACATACGATCCTTCATATATATTTAAGTTAGTTACTTTAACAACGTTATTAGCGTTAGAGTTGAATACTAAGTTATCTTGTGTACTAAAGCTATAATTATTACTTCCAAGCTTTGTTGTGAATGACGTTCCTTTAGGAATCAATAAACTATCTAATACTGTTGATGGGTAGATATCAAAACTAATTTGCACACTTGATGAGTTAAATGATCTAGGAACATAATTGAGTTCCTTTGCATGAGATACGATTGTATCTCTAAGTTGTGCCGTATCTAAGAACATCTCGCTTCCAACCATGTTCAAGTAGTATGAATTTAGGTACGTGTTGTATGATAATACATCAATAAGTTGTGAGATATTAGAACCATCAAAATTAACATCTTTGAATGGTGAGTCAGATCTTTTGAGATATGATACTAAGTTACCTTTGATTGTATCAAAGTCTAACCCTACCAAATTTATGCTAGTATTAGCCATTAGCGTACCCTATTAATTAATAATTCCATTGTAATTGGTTCTTTTGTATTTATTGTATTGAAAACAACGGTAACCCCGTACGCATTCATGTCATAAAGGGCACTTACAATTACCCCAAGGACCTTAGCTCTTGGTTCATGGTTTTCAATTGCGCTTATCACATAATGCTTTAAAATATCTTCTGATGCGGGCGTCATTTGCTCAAAAAGTAATGCATTAATATTGCTGCCAAATTGAGGGTCCATCAACTTTTCCCCTTTATTGGTCAGAATAATATTCCTTATTGACCTCTTAACAGAATCCTCATTAAATAATCTAGTTACATCTTTCTTGTTAGGATGTATAGCAAAGCTGGTTTGCAGGTCTGAATATACAATCTGCTTGAGATCTGTTTCTTTATGTGCTACTTGTTTTATTGAAGCCATTTAGCCCCCTGCAAATACATTTGGTGAACCAGCCGCTACAGCTGTACATCCGGTTATAGCATCTCCTATACGCCCACAACCTCTACCATTAATAAACACGGTGGTGCTTCCCTTAGTAATAGGAGCAGCATGTGAGGGGCACCGATCTCCTCCAGGTAATTTGTGCACGGTGTTGTTATCACCCTGGCGAGAAACGGGTATACCATTTGCAAACACATCTCCAGAACAGCCTTCCCGATTAGGAGTGCTACAATGAGTTATGTCGGCATCGCCCTTTCTAGTTACTGCTGGCATTAGTTTCTCTCTTCAGCAAATCTTGTAAAAATGAATTATACGTATCCATATATTCATGCTCATCCTCTGTATGAGGTCCAGGAGGATAATTGGGTAAGAATTCTATCACATTATCAAAAGACTCTGGTATATCATTATAATTGGTATATGTGATTAATTTGTCACCCACCAATATTTTAAATATTCCTGTTATCATATTAATTCATATCAATACGCGGAGCTTTGAATCTCATATTACCTTTAGACTCAACTGTATACGTACCTTCTACCATTATATCTACGTTGCCCATAATATGAACCTTTACGTTACCACCAACCCACACATTATCATTTTTAACAATTATCTCAAAGTGATCGTCAACTACTTTATCTACTTTTCTACCGACATTGTTAGTTTCAGAATATGATCCACTCTTATGATAGATATGAATTCTTTCTTTATCTGGTGTATCATCTACTTCAATTACGTGGCCACGCTCAGTTCTGATCACCTTATTATAAGGATATTTAGCTGCAAATGCTGAATTGGGTTCCATTACTCTACCCGATCCATTATAGGACTTTGGTACAGCATTCACTTCTCTTGCCTCACTACACACATCGTGTTTGGCTTGATCGTTACCAGGTACTCCTGCAAGAGTCCCCATAATCATAGGATTGTTACCATCATTGCCGTCCATAAAAAACCCAACAACAGTTGAACCCACTTGCATTCCTGTAGGGGATATCCCTATCTTATCTAAGCTAGAGCTATTGATACTATTCAGTACCCCTGCCCATGGAAGCTCAGATGTATTTACTAGCGACTTTTTTTCTGAGTGTACATTGTATATTCGTACTCTTACACGTCCAAGTTTTAAAGGATCATCTCTGTCCTCTACTACTCCAATAAACCACCTAAAACCCTCTTCGCCTATATTACCTGTCGCCATTATGATAATCCTATTTTATTACAGTCAAATGAAACTTTGTGTTTGAATCTTTTATCTTCCATGTAAATCATATGTCTTAATTTGGTAATCATATAATTACCAGAATATGGCTTATCCTTTTTAGATGTAGTTTTGACAGCTGATGTATCTGGTAGTTCCAATGTTACCATGTCCCCTACCTTCAAATAATTATCGCCGTGAACATACGCTCTAACAATGTTTTGGTTAAATAAAGTAGCAAACGATTGTTTATACCCCATGTAATCCGTAATATAATCAGTTCCTTTACTAATATCCTTAGGTGCAAAGAATTTGTATTGATCTCGATTAGAATAATTCTCTATAAACTCACCGCTATTGGGTAGCGAGGTTTTTTTCTGACCGGTTACTATTTTATTACTTTGTTCTGCTAATTTAAATATCGTTTCTCCAAACCCTTTGGTATGGATATCATAGGATTTGGTAATATTATTGAATACTCCAGATGCTAATTTTGTAACAGTATCCGTCTTCTTCAATTGCTCATAATTAATCATATTTCTAAATCTATGAGTCTCACGTAACGTGTCTTCTTTTGTTGCTGGGTCATAAGTGAACACTCTACTATTGATTGTTTCTTTGCCCATATCAATCAGCGACTCTAAACTTCTAAAATGTATCCCCTTCTGATCTTCATAGAAAACAAAAACCCCACCAGTAGGCATATACCCAATTGCTCGCTGCCTAATCATATCAATGCTCTCAAATGGATTCATTCTAGGTATTACAAGTGGTATCAATCCTTTGGTTGGTTCGATATCAAGTGGCTTTGTCGTCTTCAAATTATTGACGAGAATATCTGTTACGATGTTACTAATAATATCTTTATACGCTTTTTCAATGTTTAAGACACTTCCTACAAAATGCTCTTCAGAAACGCACTGTAATTTATACACACTTCCTTTATTACTATCCTGAACCGCTTCACCGCTAATATTAAATACTTTAAGGTTGTAGGTGGTTATCTCGTCCCTGAAAGGGGACTTGAATGATATAACAATTGTTTCTTCTCCCACAATAGGAAGCTTGCTAACTAACGAGATTTGATCTACTAAAGATATTTCTGCATATATTGTTGGCTCTTGTATATCCTCATATACTGACATGGTCAATAATTGTGCACGTATATCTTTAGTATCCGTTTTATTAGCATTGGTTATTTTAATGTCGTATATCTTAACGTCATCTAATTCAAAATTCTGAATCATAGTAGCTCTTGGATCTCTTTTTCTATTCTGTCTACATATGCTGAATCAATTAAAGTTATAAATTTTCTACTTTCATTGATTTCACTTTCGTAGGTGTAGTAACTTACAGGCTCCCAATATACATATTCCTGTGCGGAAAGTGCTGTATATAATACTCTAGTGTTCGTAACTGTAGAAGTGGTATTTGATTCCTGACCTTTTATAGTGCTGACTACTCCAGTGGTATTAGCAAATGCCCCTTCAATGTGCTGAATAATTATCCTATCTGTTTCAAGCGACTTAATTTGTCCCTTACCAAGTAGTCCCCCAGCTGTGTTACTTTGTAATACATTTTCCCCATTCGTGAAGGTCTGTGTATTACTTACATAAATTTCCATAATCTTATTGGTCTCTACAACCGTCATATCATTTTTTCTATCATAAAAAAGAGTTGTACCAGCTTCGTTAACAACAGGCTTCCAATATTTTTTCAAATACCCTGGTGTAAGAATATTATCATTATACTGAGCGGGCGATAGCATTCTATCATCATTTTTATATGTTATTCTATAAAAAGCAGTTTTTTCAATTGCGTTCTGCAATGATCCATATTTTTTAACAATATGTTGTTCAAAGGTATTATTATCTAAAGGCCATTCATAATAAGGATCAACTAGCTTATTAGACATAAACACTAACCAAACATATCGAGGATCACTATAATAGTTTAATGCTACTTGATACGGAGTTTCACCGTCTTTAATAGTGTACGGGTAATAGATGCTTGAATCTGATAGTGTGGATTTAGCAATATCTATCTTAGCCAATATGTTAATAGAAACATTATTAGCATAATTAATAACTGGATATTTTTCAAATAAGTTGTTCATTTAGGTATTAGCCCATACACATTATTAATTGTATTTTGAAGATCTGTTTTAATACTATCTGGTATACCACTTTGATTCTCATTAGTATAAAAATCTCTAGTGATTGGTCTTATTTCACCAAACGTCAAATCTATTTTTATTTCTACGGGGTGCTCACCACCTTTGAAGAATGCTGGAGTACCCGATGGAGCATAATTAACTGACATTGACTTTAAATAACAATCTTGGAAAGTATAATAGGCTTTACTATCTAACCCTCCAGATAATTTTATCCTACACTGATCTGGGAAATTCAACATAAGTCCGTTTAATGCCGGGTGCATACGTATTTTAAGTTGATATATAATATCTTTTAAGGTTCTAGCTTCTTCAGCTGAGTTAGGTGAAAATGTATAACTAAATGAGTGCTCACGTAACCCCACTCCTTCAAACTGAAGTTGCTGATATGGGTTAAGGATTGTTCCAGTAACTCTATCTAATGCTGTACCAGCTGTATCACTGATACCATTAATTCCATACCTTGCTACCCCTAGCAATGATCCTCCGCCACCATCTTTAGAAGCTATTCCGCCAGCGCCTCCTCCAACAGCTTGGGCTATACTACCTGCTTGTTGTGCAGTCCCATTCATTATTGCGCTTATAGATTGATCATTTAGTCCTGCAGCCTCTAGTAGTCCTAAAGCCCCTAGCTGTTTATCAGCATAAGACATATTAAATTGTTCTTGAAGATTTTCTGGTATTGGTAACGATACAATAAAATTATCTTTAGATTTTCGAGGAACGATTGCATTATCTTGGTAATGATCAAAAAAGAAAAATTGTATATAGTATTTTCCTAAGTCATTAGGGTAAGTCATGGATACTGGTGGAGCCGAATTATTTGGTACCATCTCCGGCAATATTGACCCAATCGAAGGAGCTACTCCCAATGTATCTTTCAATTCTGCAACAATATTTGTAGATCCCAAAGCACCAAAAGCCCCAGTCAATGCACCAGCACCAGATAGTCCGGATAGTCCTAATTTAGAACTAATAGAATTCAATGCTCCCGTTACCCCGGAGTCTATAGCCGAGGTTAAATTTTTGACGGTGCTGGTGATAGACGAAACTGATTGGCTCGCTATGCTTGTACTGTTTTGAAATGAGTTGAAGTCGAATGCCATAAATAGTCTTTATGAGTTATAAAGGGAATTTCAAACCTAAAAATCCTAATAAGTATTTAGGCGATCCCACAAACATCATTTATAGAAGTCTGTGGGAATTAAAACTAATGAGGCATCTTGACTCTCATCCAGAAGTAGTGAGCTGGGCGAGCGAAGAGCTTATTATCCATTATAAGTCACCAATCGACAACAAACTACATAGATATTTTCCAGATTTTGTTGTTAAGAAAAAGTTACCCAATGGGATTATAGAAACCATTGTAATAGAGGTTAAGCCAGCCTGTCAATCTGTTGAACCAAAGAAGCAGGCTAAGCCCACCAAGAGGTATATCCGAGAAGTAGTTACCTACGGTGTAAACCAAGCTAAATGGAAAGCTGCTAAAAAATACTGTGATGAGCGTGATTGGAAGTTTATTGTAATGAACGAAACACATTTAGGAATTAAGTAATGGATAATAACATATTTGCAGATCTACTTAAGAAGGCTGCTGAAAAAGGAATTTCAACAGATAATATCGTTGATGCTAAAAATTGGTTACAAAATAGAACTGCAGCAATTAATACTAACCGCGAACTTAATAAACTTAAAGATAGATACAAAAATCAAATTCTTATAGGTAGAATGTATCTTTTTCATTACGATGCTAAGATGAAAAAGACTCTCCCATATTATGATATGTTTCCGTTGATATTTCCTTTTCAAAAAGCTCCGGGCGGTTTTTTAGGAATCAATCTTCATTACTTACCTTTTAATTATAGAGCATTGTTAATGGATGGTTTAATGTCATTAACAGTCAATGCTAATGCCAATGACGAGTCGACAAGAATTAGATTGTCGTATCAGATACTAAACAGTATGTCTAAACTTAGATATTATAAACCATGTGTGAAGCATTATCTAAATAGTCAAGTTAGATCTAAGTTTGTTTATATAACTCCAGAAGAGTGGAACATAGCATTATTTTTACCACTACAAAAATTCAATAAAGGTAATATTCAACAAGTCTACAAAGACAGCGTTGATAAAATTAAAGGCAAAGAATAATGGCTATTTCAGATCAAATTAATGGCGTTATATCTAAAGGTAGAGATGCCCTTGGTGCAGTGAACGCTGTTAAGAGTTTATTGCCTGAACCACTCAAAAAAGCTTTGAATTCCTTTTTGAATGGCAATTCTACTACTGGTCAATCTTTACGGAATGTAGAATCATTCAAAAGTATTTTAAATCGTCTTGGCGGGGTTGCACGGACAAATATGTTCGATGTGCAAATTCCTGTTCCTCCTATGATGGCAGGCAAATCTACAGTCGGAACTAAAACCCAAGTTGATGTACAAACAAGAGATGTGGGATTATTATGTGAGTCTGCTGTATTACCTGGAATGGCTCTTAGTACTTCTGATATTAGACGTTATGGATATGGACCAGTAGAAAAGAAACCATACTCAGTTGTATTTACCGATCAAACATTCTCCTTTATTGGAGATAATACAGGAGCAATCCACGCATTCTTTTATAAATGGATGACTGGTATCGTTAAAGGCGATTTATCTCCACAGAGTTCGGGCACAACAAGTTACAATGGGTTGAATGCGTTTGAAGTGGAATATAAAAATGATTACGCAGTAGACATTGTAATTACTTGTTATGATGAACGAGACCAATCTATTGTTATTTGTACTTTGAGAAGAGCTTTCCCAATATTCCTAGGGGATATTCAACTAAGTTGGGCTGAGAACGATACCTTTATGAGAATACCAGTTACCTTTACATATCAAACTTGGGATCTAGAAGTTATTAATATCAATTCTGTATTAACTGGAAACAATATGTCCGGATTACAGAAGATTTTAAAAGTAGGAACCGCAATACAAACAATCGCATCTATCATTCATAAACCAACTGGTGTTGCAGATATACTAAATTCAGTGAGCAAAGCGAAGAGCGTCATTGGCGGCCTTGGCGGCTTATTTTAACATAGGAGTTTTATAATGGCTTTACCCAAACTATCCCATCCAATCTATGAATTGGCCTTACCATCTAGTAAAAAGGTTATCAAATACAGACCGTTCTTAGTTAAAGAAGAAAAACTACTATTAATGGCTCAGTCAGGCAATGATACCAAGGAAGTGATTGGTACTATTAAACAAGTAATTAATAATTGTATTTTATCAGAGGACGTATCAGTAGATGAATTAACATCATTTGATATTGAGTATATCTTTATCAAACTTAGATCAAAATCTATCGGTAATATAATTGAATTAACTTACCGTGATTTGGAAGATGATAAGAAGTATGATGTAACTGTTGATTTAGAAAATGTAGAGATTGTGTTCAATGAAAAGCACGATCCTAAGATTGAGATTAACAAAACAATAGGTCTTACTTTGAAGTATCCTTCTGTCGAGTCTTCTGTGAACGCCTTAGCAGATGAAGAAACGAGCGATGCTATTTTTGATTTGATTGGTAAGTCAATTGAATCTATCTATGACGAGAATGGTGTATATAATCCTAAAGATTATTCAGATGAAGAGATTTTAGAATTTGTATCTAGCTTAAGTATTGAAGCTTTCCAAAAGATCCAAGAGTTCTTTACTACAATGCCAAAGCTCCATTACGAAATCAAATATACTAATAGCTTAGGCAATGAAAAAACAATTACTTTAAATACTCTGAATGATTTTTTTACGTTGGGCTGAGCCATTCAAATATAGCTAATTTTTATACATTAAATTTTAGCTTGGTTCAGCATCATAAATGGTCAATAACAGCAATTGATGATTTAATACCTTTTGAGCGCGATCTATATGTTGATATGTTAAGAGATTACTTAGAACAAGAGCAAGAGAGACTAAAACAAAATGGCTGATCTTCCACTCCTTCCCCAGGAAGGTGAGAGTTTAGATTTAAAATCTGGTCGATTTAGAAATAAAAAGACTGGTAGATATTCTCGTCGTGTAGACGTGGAAGCTATTGTTGCCACTATAAAAGATGCCCTTACTCATATCATATCAGTTGATAAAGGAATGGATGCTGCTGTCAAAAAAGCAGAACTCATCCAAACCGATTTTAGAGAACTGACAGCTGCCTTATTACCATCCGCAGAAGATCCTAAAGACGCTCGTAAAAAGGCATTGAGAAAGGCCACCTCAGAATCTAAAGCAGCTATCAAATCAGCTGGTATGGATATACTAGGATTAGTCGGTCTCCTTGCAGTTCTTAAAAATGACAAACTTATGTCTATTGTTGGAGGATTCTTTAAAGGGTTCCTCAAATCTATAGGGATGTCTGACAGGGCTATAGCAAAGCTGTTTCTAGGTGTAAAGCTAGCCGTAGCAGCGTTTAAATTATATCTTGGGTACAAAGTATTCAAAAATGTATTGGCAGCTTTTAACGCGTTAAAAAACCTTGGTCAAGTACTTGGGATTTTGACTGAAAAAAATAATGCTATGAGTAGTAAGTTTTCTATTCGAGAGGCATTTATTAAAGGTAAGGAAGCCTTATTAAAAGGCCTTACCAAAACTGTTCAGTTCTTTAAATCTGCCTATACCAAAGTAAAAACTATTGCCAAGTCATTTTATAAAACTATTACAAGTTGGAAACGTATTACACAAACAGTAAGAATATTTTATAAAAAAACTATTAAAGCAATAAAGCTAGTATACGGAAAAGTCATAACTAAATTTAAGACTTTTAAGACATTAGTATTCAGTGGATTAAAGTTAGCCATCAAAGGAGTAAGAGTCGCTAAGGTAGCTGCCGGTGCAGCAACTTTTGGTATTGGGTATATTGTTGGGGGATTAGTTGAGGCTGGTCTATCTACAGCATTGGATTACTGGATCTCCAAAGAAATGGGTGAAGGAACTCCTGACGGGAGTGAACTTGTTGGAATGTTCTTGAAGAATTTCGTTGAAGGGATTACTCTTGGATTAGTAAATGGTGATAAGCTAAAAAGTATTGCCACAGATATGGCTAAAAAGTTTTTTAGTTGGTTCAATTCAGATACACCAGAACAAAAAGCTAAAAGAGAAAAGAATGTTGCTGAAGTAACTAGTAAGTCTACACCACAAGGACCTACTCCCGAAAAGGTTGCTAGTGAAAGAGAAAATAATGTTGCTGAAGTAACTAGTAAGTCTACACCACAAGGACCTACTCCCGAAAAGGTTGCTAGTGAGTTTCCTGCTGGATTATCAAAAGACCAGTTCAATGTTCAATATGATAAAAAGTATATTTCATTACGTGCTGCATTGGCTCCCGATGTTATTAAGACAGCAGAGAAACGAAGAGATACTGTTTGGACAATATACCAAAAGAAAAATTCTAAGCCAGTAGAAAAGGTATCAGCAGTTCCTGCCACTCCGGCGGCCGCAAATGCTACTCCAGTAGGTGCACCTGCCGCTCCCGCTGGAAAGCCTGCAGCAAGTGCTTCAGCTCCTGCTGGCCCATCTGCTTCTCCCGCGGCCGCACCCGCTGCAGCTCCAGCAGGTAAGCCAACAGCTACAGGACTAGCTTCTGCTCCAGCAGGCGCAGCTGCGGCAG
>Ga0114959_10001803_pt1 | contig 18266 bp, 16 predicted proteins | sample C_130625_EF_Meta_FD_87317 | JGI IMG/M metagenome (GOLD analysis project Ga0114959, IMG submission 87317) | Freshwater microbial communities from Lake Croche, Canada to study carbon cycling - C_130625_EF_MetaG | ecosystem: Environmental > Aquatic > Freshwater > Lake | place: Lake Croche, Canada...
GCCTTGATCTTGGCCTGGATGGTGGCAACTTCAAACTCGCTTTGCGGGATGGGACCGATGATGCCGAAGTGGTTGCGCGTGGGCTTTAAAAAAACCGGAATCGCACCGGTCATGATGATGGAATGCAAAATGGATTTGTGGCAATTGCGATCCACCACCACCACATCATTGGGCGCTACGGTGTGGTGCCACACCATCTTGTTGGAGGTGCTGGTGCCATTGGTCACAAAGAAGCAGTGGTCCGCATTGAAAATGCGTGCTGCATTGCGTTCACTCTCGCCAATGGCGCCGTTGTGGTCGAGCAATTGTCCCAACTCTTCGACTGCATTGCACACGTCGGCGCGCAGCATGTTTTCACCATAAAACTGGTGGTACATCTGGCCTACGGGGCTCTTCAAAAATGCCACACCTCCCGAGTGACCGGGGCAGTGCCATGAATACGAGCCGTCTTCGGCATAGTCGAGCAAAGCCTTGAAAAACGGAGGTTGCACACCTTCCAGGTAACTCTTGGCCTCACGAATGATGTGTCGGGCCACAAACTCTGGTGTGTCCTCAAACATGTGAATGAAGCCGTGCAACTCACGCAAAATGTCATTGGGCAAATGGCGCGAAGTCTTGGTTTCGCCATACACATAAATTGGCACATCCGCGTTTTTGCGGCGTACCTCACCAATGAAAGCACGCAAGCTCAGCACCACCGGGTCCAGGTCGGGGCCGGGTGTGAATTCTTCATCATCGATCGACAAGATGAATGCGCTGGCGCGGCTTTGCTGTTGGGCAAACTGCGAAAGATCACCGTAACTGGTCACCCCTAGAACCTCAAAGCCTTCAGACACGATGGCTTCGGCCAATGCACGAATACCCAGACCCGAAGTGTTCTCTGAACGGTAGTCTTCATCAATGATGACAATGGGAAATCTGAATTTCATGCAGGGCTCCAAACAGGGGCAAAAAAAAGGAAACAGGGGCGAAGTGTAAGGACTATTTGTGTCCAAAAATGGGCACAATGACGCGTGCGTATCAAAGAATTCATTTTTAAAAAGGGTGCCCTATGGCGCTGACAACAATTTGGTGGCTTGTGACCGGTGGCCTGATTGCCCTTGAGTTGATCAGCGGCACCTTTTATTTATTGATGCTGTCTCTGGGCGCGGCAGCCTCCGCATTGGCCGCTCATGCTGATCTGCCCTTGCCTTGGCAAATCGCGATCGGCGCCCTTGTAGGTGGGCTTTCCGTCGCACTGTGGCATGTCAAAAAAGCACGCGCTCATCAACCGGCCGAGGCCTCACGCAACCAAGATGTGCATCTGGATTTGGGCGAAGTCGTTCAAGTGCTGTTTTGGGATGAACAAGGGCTGGCGCAGGTCAAGCACCGCGGCGCACAGTGGACTGCACAGCTCGCCCCCGGCCAAGAGACAAGCCCCGGGGCCTACCGCATCACCCAAATGACGGGCAATCGCCTGATCGTCGAAAAAATTTAATTTTAAGGAAAACCATGGAAATCGCCCTTCTCTTTTTGGTCATCATCACCCTGTTCATCATCAAAACTGTCAAAGTGGTGCCCCAGCAAAATGCCTGGGTGGTTGAGCGACTGGGCAAGTACCACGCCAGCTTGACGCCGGGTTTGAATTTCGTGGTGCCCTTTGTAGACAATGTGATTCAAAAGCACAGTCTGAAAGAAATCCCGCTGGATGTGCCCAGCCAAATTTGCATTACACGCGACAACACGCAGCTGCAGGTGGATGGCATTTTGTATTTTCAAGTGACCGACCCCAAGCTGGCAAGTTACGGCTCGTCCAACTACATCATGGCCGTCACCCAACTGGCACAAACCAGTTTGCGCAGCGTGATTGGCAAATTGGAGCTCGACAAAACCTTTGAAGAACGCGACATCATCAACGCGCAAGTGGTGGCAGCGATTGACGAAGCCGCCTTGAATTGGGGTGTCAAAGTCTTGCGCTACGAGATCAAGGACCTCACACCCCCCAAAGAAATTTTGCACGCCATGCAATCGCAAATCACCGCCGAACGCGAAAAACGGGCCTTGATTGCGGCCTCAGAAGGGCGTCGCCAAGAACAAATCAACATCGCGACCGGCGAACGCGAAGCCTTTATTGCAAGATCTGAAGGTGAAAAACAAGCCGCCATCAACAAGGCGCAAGGCGATGCAGCCGCGATCACCGCCATGGCCGACGCCACGGCTCATGCGATCGAACGCATCGCCTCTGCGATCAGGCAACCGGGCGGTGAGCAGGCGGTGCAACTCAAAGTGGCTGAACAAGCGGTTCTGGCCTACGGCAAAGTCGCCGCCGACGCCAAGACCACCCTGATCATCCCGGGCAATTTGACCGAAGTCTCCGGCTTGATTGCCTCCGCCATGAAGATGGTCACCATCAGCAAGGATTGAAGCCCGATGTGCGCTGTGTGACTGCTATAATGGAAGGCTTAGGAACGGTGGATGAGTGGTTTAAGTCGCACGCCTGGAAAGCGTGTGTGGGTTCATAGCCCACCGCGGGTTCGAATCCCGCCTGTTCCGCCAAAAAGACAAAAAACCTCGCATAAGCGAGGTTTTTTTCGATGACTGCACAACCTATTAGGCTCTTTGATTGCAAGTGATCAAGCCAAGGCGGCTGCCCGATCCGCCGTCCAGCCTTTGGGGATAGCTCCTAGCAACTCCTGTGTGTAAGGGTGCTGTGGATTGGCGTAAATGTCTGCGGCGGCACCCCGCTCCACAATATCGCCCTGCTGCATGACGATCATCTGATCGGACATGAAACGTACCACATCCAGGTCATGCGAAATGAACAGGTAGGCCAGAGAGAACTCTTTTTGCAGGTCCTTGAGCAGGTTCAAGATGGTGGCCTGCACGCTCACGTCCAGTGCGCTGACGGATTCATCACAGACCACTATTTCAGGCTGCAGAATCAAGCTGCGCGCTATAGATATGCGCTGGCGCTGACCACCCGAAAATTCATGCGCGTATTTGTGCAATGCATCGGCCCCCAGGCCAACGCGTTCAAGCCATTCCAGCACCATCGTTTGCCTGCCAGTTTCATCGCCGCCCAGACCGTGAATCTTCAAGGGCTCTTCCAGAATCCGCCCCACGGTGAACCTTGGATTCAAACTCGCATAGGGATTTTGAAAAATGATCTGCACTTTCTTGCGCATGGCTCGAATTTGCGCCGCATTTTGCCCCGTCAGGGTATGCCCTGCCAGTGTGACCTCGCCCCGCGTGACTTGCAGCAATTGGGCAAGCATCAAGCCCAGCGTGGATTTGCCCGAACCCGACTCGCCCACCACCCCCAGTGTCTCGCCTCGGTGCAAAGAAAAACTTGCATCTTTCACCGCATGCACGGTCTTGCGCGAAAACAAACCCGTCTTGATCACATAGTCTTTGGCCAAACTGCTAACGGTCATAAGCACTTCGCCACCGCTTGCTGGCGGGGCCTTCGGCGTCAAAGTGCGGCCTGCCGGGTTGATGAAGTCTTCAATGACCGGCAGCCGTTCATAGGCCTGGTTCAAACGGGGCCGACAGGCCAACAGCGCTTGCGTGTAAGCGTCTTGTGGTCGGGTAAAGATGCTCTCTACCGACCCCGCTTCCCGCACTTCGCCATGGCGCATGACCACCACTTCGTGGGCCAGTTCAGCCACCAACCCCAAATCGTGGCTGATGAAGAGCATGCTCATCTTGTGTTTGTCCTGCAATCGCACCAACAATTCGATGATTTGGCGCTGCACCGTTACATCGAGGGCCGTGGTGGGCTCATCGGCAATCAGCAAACGAGGCTGACAAGCGATGGCAATGGCGATCATGACGCGCTGCTGTTGTCCGCCAGAAAGCTCATGGGGGTAAGCGTTGATGCGGTTGCCAGCATCCGGTATGCCTACTTCGTCGAGCACCGCCTTGGTCTGCTCCCAAGCCTGTTTGGGGCTCAGGCCCAGGTGCAGAATCAACACTTCCGCAATTTGATGGCCAATGGTTTTCACAGGGTTGAGCGAATTCATCGGGTCCTGGAAGACCGTGGTGATCTCTTTGCCCCGCAACTTGCGCAGCGCAGGCTCCGACAGCTTGAGTAAATCGACGCCGCCACTGAGGATCTGGCTGGCTGGATCGATCCAAGCGTTGTCTGGCAGCAAGCGTGAAATGCTCAGTGCACTGACGCTCTTGCCGCTGCCCGATTCGCCCACCAGGGCCAATGTGCGCTGATCGGGCACATCAAAACTAACGCCATGCAAGGCATGCTGGATGCCACCACGTCCCATATCGAAAGAGACTTTGAGGTTTTTGACTTGAAGTGAAGAGGTCATTTGCTAAGCCTTCAGCGGATCTTGGGGTCCAGCGCATCGCGCAAGGCGTCGGTAAACAAGGCGAAAGCAGTCACAAAGACGGCCATCATGCAGGTAGCCGCTAGGAACTGCCACCAGATGCCCAAAATCAACTCGGTCTGAGACTCCGAGAGCATCGTGCCCCAACTGACCATGTCAATGGACACGCCCAAACCCAAGAAAGACAAGATCACTTCGGCCTTGATAAAGCCCACCACATGCAGACTCAGCTGAACCAAAACCACATGGCTGACGTTAGGCAAGATGTGCACAAACAGGCGCGAGAAATGGCTCGCGCCAATCGCCTCGGCCGCACGCACATAGTCGCGCGATCGGTGCTTCATGTACTCGGCGCGTACCAACCGGTAAATGCCCGTCCAACCCACCAGACTCAGGATCACCACCACATTCAGGATGCCGTTGGAAAACACCTTGGCCAGCGGCCCGGACTTGAACACCGCAGCGAGTGCAAAGATCAGAAGCACATAAGGAATGGCGTTGAACACGTTGTACAACCACTCCAGCGCATCGTCCACTGCCCCGCCAAAATAACCACCGACAGCCCCCAGCGCGGTGCCAATCAGCGTGGTCATCAAAGCAGCGGTCAAGCCGACCAAGATGGAAATTTGTGCGCCTTTAACCGCCTTTTGCAAGACGTCACGGCCAATGCGGTCGCCGCCCCAAGGCAGAGTGTCTTGTTTGATCTGTTGCGTAACCGCCATCCCTGCGGCTTTTTGCTGCCATTGACCGTAGTAAGGCGCCAAAGGATCCATGTCTGAAATATCAAGTTGCCGCACAGGAACTTGCTCTTCTTGCGCTGCCTTGACATCGGCTTTAGCCCCCACAAAATGCGGCGGCGCAAAAGGCTGGCCCACTTCGGCCTGCCAGTCACTGCCCACCCAACCCAATTGGGCGGAGACCACCAATGCAAAAAACAAGCCTACAACGAACAACGCAGCCATGCCCGTTTTGTCGCTGCGAAAACGCTCCACCACTTGGCCCCAGAGTGAATTGGAATGACGATTGGAAAGAACGGCGCTCATTTGATTTTCACTCGAGGATCAACCCACTGGTAAAGAACATCGGTCAACAGGTTGATGACCATGGTCAGTGCCGCCAGGTAAATGGTGGCCGCCTGGATGACCGGGTAGTCACTGCGGTTAACCGCTGTGTAAACCTCACGACCTAAACCGGGAATAGAGAAGAACACTTCGATGAGGAAAGAGCCAATGAAAATGCCTGGCAATTGCGTCGCCACATTGGTCAGAATGGGAATCAAGGCATTGGGCAGTACATGCCTGAACAAAACAGCCTCCTCGGACAGACCCTTGGAGCGCGCTGTGCGCACATAGTCCTGGTTGATTTCATCCAGAAAAAAACTGCGGTACAACCGGGTGTGCGGACCCAGGCTCACCATGACCGCCAGCAACACGGGCAAAGGCGCGAAGACACTCAGGTTGGTCCAAACGCTGTTGCTCCAGCCTTGCACCGGGAACCAGCCCAGCGCAAAAGCGAACAGGTACTGTCCAAAAATGATGTAAACCAAAAAGCTGATGGACATCGCCAGGGTGCAAATGACCATCACGATTTTGTCGGTCAATGTGCCGCGCACATAAGCCACGGCCAGACCCGCCAAAGTGCCCAGCAAGACCTCCATCACCAGAATCGGCGTCATCACGGTCAAAGTGGCGGGCAAACGGGTTTGAAAGATTTTGCTGACTGACTCATTGGTCGCCCAGCTGTTGCCCCAATCAAAAGTGGCCACTTTGCGCATGAATTGCCAGACCTGCTGCCACAGTGGCAAATCAAGGCCCAACTGCTGACGGATGGAGTCGATCTGTTCTTGCGAAGCGTTCATGCCCGCCAGAATTTCAGAAGGATCGCCTCCAAAGTAATGAAAAAGCAAAAAAACCAGCAGCATGACACCCAACAAAGTAGGCAGCATCTGCAAGATGCGTCTGGCTAAAAAATTCAACATGGTCGGGGTTGTGCTCGATTGACCGATTCAATTCGGAAAGGCACTATTATTGGCCCTAAAGTTGATCTTCTTTCTAAGTGTTTGCATTGACCTTCCATCGCCCCATCCCCGCTGTTTTCGCCCTGCTTTTGAGCTTCTGCTGCGTATCGACACCTGCACAGACGGCCAAGCCGACTGAAAAAGTCTTCAGGTATGCCTTTCCTGCGGCCGAAACAGGTTTTGACCCGGCCCAACTCTCGGACTTGTATTCGCGGATCCTGACCGCCAACATGTTCGATGCGCTTTACACCTACGATTACTTGGCACGCCCGTTGACAATTCGGCCCAACTTGGCGGCAGGCATGCCCGAGGTGTCGGCAGATTTCAAAACCTTCACCGTCAAACTCAAGCCGGGGGTGTACTTTTCGGACGACCCCGTCTTCAAGGGTAGCAAGCGGGAACTGGTTGCCAGTGATGTGGTCTACACCTACAAGCGCATTTTTGATCCCCAGAACAAAAGCCCCAGCGTGAGCGGTTTGCGGGAGGAAAAAATCATTGGCATGGAAGCGTTGCGAGACCAGGCCACCAAAACAGGCAAGTTCGATTACGACCTCGAAATTGAAGGCCTGCGTGCGCTGGACAAGTACACAGTGCAATTTAAATTGGGGGAAGTTCGCCCCCGGTTTCTGGAGGGTTTGACTGACCCAGGCATCTTCGGCATCGTAGCGCGCGAGGTGGTTGAAGCATATGGCGACCGCATCATGGAGCATCCCGTGGGCACGGGCCCCTTCCAACTGAGTGAATGGCGCAGGTCGTCCAAAATTACCTTGGTGCGCAACCCGAATTACCGCGACGATTATTTCGAAGCCACACCGCCTGCTGATTCACCTTTGGCACAACAGGTCTACGCCCAAATGAAGGGCCGCAAACTGCCGCAAATTGACAAAGTTGAAGTGTCGATCATTGAAGAATCTCAACCTCGATGGTTGGCGTTTCTGGGTAACGAGCATGATTTGATGGAACGCCTGCCAGCCGCTTATGTGAACGTGGCCATTCCTCAAAACAAACTGGCGCCCAACCTGCAAAAACGCGGTATCCAAATGCAGCGCAATCTTTTAGGCGATGTCACCTTCAGTTACTTTGGCATGGAAAACCCGATTGTGGGGGGGTATACGCCCGACAAAATCGCCCTGCGCCGCGCCATCGCCATGGGACAAAACTCGGCGGAAGAAGTGCGCTTGCCACGCCGTGGCCAAGCCATTGTGGCGCAAGGGCCCATCATGCCCATGACTGCAGCATATGACCCCAACATGCGCTCTGAAATGGGCGTCTTCGATCGGGCCAAAGCCATGGCTTTGCTCGACCTGTTTGGTTACACCGACAAGGACGGCGACGGTTGGCGCGACCTGCCGGATGGCAAACCCTTGACGCTGGAATACTCCACAACGACTTCTGCAGACTACCGAGAACTCAATGAAATCTGGAAAAAGAACATGGACGCCATCGGCATCCGTGTGACATTCAAATACGGTCAATGGCCAGAACTCCTGAAAGCCTCCCGCAATGGCAAGCTGATGATGTGGGGTCTGGGTTTGAGCGGGGGTTCACCAGACGGCGCAGGCGTGCTGGCCCTGGGTTACAGCCAGTCAAAAGGACAGCAAAACCATGCACGGTTCAGCTTGCCTGAATACGATGAACTTTACCGGCAAATCAACCGCCTGCCCGACGGTCCAGAGCGCAAGGCCTTGGTTGAAAAAGCCATCAAAATCCTGGTGGCCTACATGCCCTACAAATTCATCACTCACCGCATCGGCACCGATCTGACCCATCCATGGGTACAAGGTTATGTTCGCAATCCGATCGCGCGTGACTTCTGGAAATACATTGACATAGACGTGCAAAAAGCACGACAACCCTGATGCGTTCAACTCTCAAGACCCTTCTGTCTGTCACCCTGACTGGCCTGATCGCCCTGACTTGTTGGCCCACAGGGGCGGCCACCGTACCCGCAGGTGTTCAACTGCATGCTGAACAATCCCTGACACGCAACAACGGCGCAGAACCCGAAACGCTGGACCCTTCCTTGATCGAGTCGGTTGGCGCCGCCAACCTGATACGCGATCTGTTTGAAGGGCTCACAGCCAGCCATGCCAACGGCAAGATCGTGCCAGGCGTGGCTGAAAAATGGCGCCAGGTCGATCCGGTCACTTGGACCTTCCAGCTCCGGCCCCAAGCCAAATGGCAAAACGGAGACCCGGTCACGGCGCAGGATTTTGTCTACTCCTTCAGACGTTTGGTGGACCCCAAGACGGGGTCGAAATATGCGCGTACTTTTGGGGATTTTTTCCTCAATGGCAAAGAAGTCTCGACAGGCCAAAAACCGCCCCAAGAGTTGGGTGTGCGCGCTATCGACAAAGCCACGCTCGAAGTGAAGACATCACACCCCGTCAAGTTTTTGCCCGAGTTGGTGAGCAACCCAAACCTGAGTCCACTGCACGCCAAATCGATTGAAACACTAGGGCGCGAATGGACCAAACCCGGTAACCTGATGGGCAATGGGGCCTACACGCTCAAGAGTTGGCAAGTCAACAGCAAGATCATTCTCGAAAAGAGTCCAAGTTACTGGGATGCCGCTCAGGCAGTCATCAACCGAGTGACTTACCTGCCTGTGGAAGACGGGCATGTGGACATCAAGCTTTACGAATCTGGTCAAAACGATTGGGTCTATTTACTGCCACCCGGCTCTTTTGACGCCTACCTCAAAAAATACCCCAAGGAGACACGCAACACCCCCTTGCTGGCTTTGCGGTATTACTCCATCCAAACTGAATCGCCCTTTTTCAAAGATGTCCGTGTGCGTCAAGCCTTGTCCATGGTGTTGGACCGTGAGATCCTGGCCCAGAAGGTCACGGCCGATGGCCAGCAGCCCGCTTACGGCTTGATCGTCAAAGGCGTGGAAGGCGCAGACCGGATCGACTACGAATGGGCCAACTGGCCCATGGCCAAAAAGGTGGAGACCGCCAAGGCATTGTTGGAGCAAGCGGGCGTGAAGCCGGGCGCCAAGTTCACCTTTTCTTACAACACCAGCGAGTACCACAAAAAGATGGCCATCTTTGCAGCCTCTGAATGGAAGACCAAACTTGGACTGACCGTGGAGCTCGAGGCGATGGAGTTCAAAGTCCTCATCAAAAAACGCCATGATGGCCAATTTGAAATGGCGCGAGACGGATGGAACGCCGACTATAACGATGCGACCACATTTGTCGCCTTGGTCAAGTGCGACTCAGATCAAAACCACAGTCGTCATTGCAATAAAGATGCGGAACAGCTGATCCAAAAGGGTTTGAAAGAAAGCGACCAGACCAAGCGAAAAGCAGACTTGAACGAAGCCATCCGCTTGATCATGAATGATTACCCGATCATTCCGCTGCTGCAATACTCCTTGCCCAGACTGGTCAAGTCGTATGTGGGTGGTTACAGCACCGACAACCAGATGGACCGGTTTCGCACGCAGGACTTGTACATCGTCAAGCACTGAGTTCGCTGATGTTTTCAATCCTTGGGGTCTGACGTATAGACTCAGGCCTCATGTTCGCACACACCTTTCGTCGCCTGCTCTCCACCATCCCCACCTTGCTGGTGGTGATCGGGGTTATTTACATCCTGCTGTTTTCGGCCCCTGGCGGCCCCTTCGACTCTGAAAGGGTCGTGCCCGAAGCGATTCAGGCTCAGTTGATGAGCAAGTACCACCTGGATCAGCCCTACTGGAAGCAATACCTGCTCTACATCTGGCAATTGCTGCAAGGCGATCTGGGCGTCTCGTACCGCTATGCCGACTGGTCCGTCAATGAACTGTGGGCAGTGCCCTGCCAGTGTCACTGGCTATCGGCGGCCTGGCCATTGCGCTGTCTTTGGTCATTGGCGTGTTGCTGGGGGCGCTGGCGGCGCTGTACCGCAACTCCTTTGTGGACTATTTCGTAATGGCGTTGGGCAGCCTGGGCAGTGTGGTGCCGTCGTTTGTGCTGGGACCGCTCTTGGTGCTGGCGTTTGCCATTGGTCTGAAGTGGTTGCCTTCGGGCGGCTGGGATCATTTTTCATGGCAGTTCATGGTCTTGCCTGTGAGCTTGCTGACCTTGATCAATGTGTCGACCTTGGCCCGCATCATGCGCGCCAGCATGGTGGAGGTGATGGGCAGCAACTACATCCGCACGGCCCGCGCCAAAGGCCTGCCCATGCACTTGATTGTGTTCAGACACGCTTTGCGGCCGTCGCTGCTGCCCGTGGTCACCATCGTGGGGCCATTGGCCGTATCTTCCATCACCTCTGCCTTGGTCACTGAGAGTATTTTTTCGATTCCCGGCTTGGGCATTTTGGTGGTCAACGGTGCCGCCAACCGCGATTACACGCTGGTGCTGGGTCTGGTGGTGCTGATCACTGCACTGGTCGTGCTGGTCAATTTGTGTGTGGACCTGATATATGCCTTCCTCGATCCCCGCAGCCGAGCCTGAGCGCAGCCCATGGCGCGATGCCATGCAACGCTTTCGCCGCAACAAGGCCGCGGTCACCAGCCTCGTGTTTCTGATCTTGGTGACTTTGCTTTGCGTCATCGGCCCTTGGTTGCTCACGCACGCTTATGACAGCACCGACTGGGACGCGCTCAAACTCCCGCCCTCGCTGACCCACAGCCACTGGTGGGGCACCGACGAATCGGGCCGTGATCTCTTGGTGCGTTGTCTGGTGGGCGGTCGCATCTCGCTCATGGTGGGCATCTTGACGACACTGACATCGATTGCCCTGGGCGTGATCTGGGGTGCCACGGCGGGCTACTTGGGGGGCGCAGTTGATCAGGTGATGATGCGCATCGTGGACATCATGTATGCGGTGCCTTACCTGCTGATTGCGATCTTGCTGGTCACCGTTTTGGGGCGTGACTTTTACCTTGTGGTGCTGGCGATCACGGCTTTTTCCTGGATGGACACGGCCAGGCTCGTGCGCGGCCAAACGCTGTCATTGCGCAAGATGGAGTTTGTGGAAGCGGCGCGTGCCATGGGCGTGTCCACGCTCCGCATCGTGTTTGAACACATTGTGCCCAACCTCATGGGCCTGGTGCTGGTGTACGCCACCGTGACTGTGCCCGGTGTGATCCTGACCGAGTCGGTATTGTCCTTTTTAGGCTTGGGCATCCAGGAGCCCATGACCAGCTGGGGCGTGCTGATTCATGACGGTGCCCAGATGCTGGATTCGGCCCCATGGCTGCTGATCTTTCCTGCGTTGATGCTCTCGCTCACGCTCTACAGCTTCAACTACCTGGGCGATGGCTTGCGCGACGCCCTGGACCCGAAGGACCGCTGACGTGAGCACCGAAAAAACCTTGCTGGACGTCAACAACCTCAACGTCCATTTCCAAACACCCGAGGGCGAATTGCAGGCGGTTCGCGATGTGAGCTTCTGCTTGCGCCCCGGGGAAACTCTGGGCGTGGTGGGCGAAAGCGGTTCAGGCAAAAGCCAAACCATGCTGGCCATGATGGGCCTGTTGGCCAACAACGCCCGAGCCGAAGGACAGGTGCTGTTTCGAGGTGAGAACATCTTGAATGTGCCTGCAGCCCAGCTCAACCGCGTGCGTGGCCCCAAGCTGGCCATGATTTTTCAGGACCCGATGAGCTCGCTCAACCCGTTTTTGACGGTAGAGCGGCAAATGACCGAGGTGCTGCAGATCCACCAAAACACCTCACGCGGCCAGGCCCGTGCAGCATCGCTCCAGATGCTGGAAAAACTGCGTATTGCCGATCCGCTGCGTTGCTTGAACAGCTATCCGCACCAGTTTTCGGGCGGCATGCGCCAGCGCATCATGATCGCCATGGCCTTGCTGAGTCAGCCTGACGTGCTGATTGCCGACGAACCCACCACAGCGCTGGATGTGACCGTGCAGGCGCAAATCGTGGCACTGCTGCGTCAGTTGCAGCAAGACCACGGCACCAGCATCATCATGGTCACGCACGACCTGGGCTTGGTGGCAGGCCTGAGCGATCAGGTGATGGTGATGTACGGTGGTCGGGTCATGGAGCACGCGTTAGCCGACGACATTTTTTATCACACCCGTCACCCTTACACGCGTGCTTTGCTGGAGTCGGTCCCGCGAATTGAACAGGCTGACGACGCGTTGTTGGCCATTCCCGGCATGCCACCCTCATTGCGCAGCATGCCCCCCGGTTGCCCGTTTGCCCCACGCTGCGCCCGTGCCGATCACAATTGCCTGGTCCCGGCTCCTTTAAGCCTTGCGACCGATGGCGCCGCCGCCCACCGAGTTGCCTGCCACCACACAGGCTCCACAGCATGACCCCGGCTTCAGCGACGTCCTCCGACCCGCAGCGCCTGCTGCAGGTGCGTGATCTGCGGGTGCACTACGCCGTCAATGACAGCCTGGGTTTTTGGCCTCGAACCCGCCAACTTGAGGCGGTCAAAGGCCTCCATTTAGACCTGTATGCGGGCGAAACATTGGGCGTGGTGGGCGAGTCCGGCTGTGGCAAATCGAGTCTGGCCAAGGCCTTGATGGGCTTAATTCCCAGCCAATCGAGCCAATTGAAATGGTTCGATCAGGACCTGACCAAGCTACCGATTCAGCGTTGGGGCGCCGTCCGGCGCGATGTGCAAATGGTGTTTCAGGACCCTTTGTCCAGCCTGGACCCGCGCTTGAATGTGCTCAAGATCATCTCCGAACCCTTGCGCACCCATGAACCGGGACTGTCTGCCGAACAGCGCAGGGCGGCAGTGCTGGTAACGCTGAATCAAGTGGGCCTGGAAGAAAGCGTGCTCTACCGCTACCCGCACGAACTGTCGGGCGGTCAATGCCAGCGCATCGGTATTGCCCGTGCCATCATCCTGCGACCCCAAGTGATTTTGTGCGACGAACCCGTGTCGGCACTCGACGTGTCCATCCAGGCCCAGATCATCCAGTTGCTGCGGCAGTTGCAGCGTGAAATGAACCTGACGCTGGTGTTCATTTCACACGACCTGGCGGTGGTCAAACACATCAGCCACAGGGTGATGGTGATGTACCTGGGCACCATGATGGAACTGGGGCCCAAGGACACATTGTTCAAGCAGCCCACCCACCCCTACACGCAAGCCCTGCTCGATGCCGTTCCCAAAGCCGACCCACGCAAAGAGCGCCACAAATCTGTGCCATTGCTCTCGGGTGACATCCCCTCGCCCCTCGACCCGCCTTCTGGCTGCGTGTTTCATACCCGCTGCGCGAAAGCCGATGCCCATTGTGCTGTTCAAGCGCCAACCCTTCAAGCAAGTGAAGGCGGTGTCTTCGCTTGCTGGCATCCGCTCGTGAGCCCATGAAAAAAGCCCCGACTCTTCATACAAGAGCGGGGCTTGATTCAGGAACAATCGGGATCAGCGCACCACCGCAATCTGATCGCGCTTGCCGGCTTTGTAAGTGAACAAAGTCAGCGCACCGTTTTTAATGTCACCTTTGTTGTCAAAGGTGATGGTGCCCGTGACGCCTTTGTAGCCGCTGGTCTTGGCCAACTCGGGCAAGTATTTGGCGGGCTCGCTCGACTTGGCGCGCACCATGGCATCGACCATCACATTGACAGCGTCGTAGACGTAAGGCGAATACAACTGCACGTCCGCGTTGAAGCGGGTCTTGTAGCGCGCTGTAAAGTCTTCCATGCCTTTTTTCTGCTGGCCTTCCACGCCGCCGGCTTCCGCGCAAATCACTTGGCCATCGGCCATGGCATCACCCGCCAGTTTGACCAGTTCAGAAGTGCAAATACCATCACCGCCCATGAACTTGGCATTGATGCCCAGAGACTTCATTTGGCGCATCATTGGGCCGGCCACAGCGTCCATGCCACCAAAGAACACTACATCGGGCTTTTTAGCCTTGATGGTGGTCAAGATGGACATGAAGTCAGAGGCCTTGTCGGTGGTAAACTCATGGCCCACCAGTTTGCCGCCGGCTGCTTTGACTGCTTTTTCAAACTCCTCAGCCACGCCTTGTCCGTAGGCGGTGCGGTCATCGATCACGGCAATGGATTTACCCTTGACGTTGTTCACCGCATAACGCCCTAAAGTGCCACCCAAGTGAACGTCGTCAGCCACCACGCGGAAGGTGGTTTTGTAGCCACTGCGTGTAAATTTAGGATTGGTCGCCGAAGGCGAAATTTGCGGAATCCCAGCTTCGCTGTAAATTTTGGCCGCTGGAATCGAGGTGCCAGAGTTCAAGTGACCGACCACGCCGCTGACTTTGGAGTCCACCAGCTTTTGCGCTGCGGCTGTGCCTTGCTTGGGGTCGGCGGCGTCGTCTTCAGCCACGAGCTCGAGCTTGACGGCTTTGCCGCCGATCTTGACGCCTTTGGCATTCAACTCATCGATGGCCATGCGAGCACCGTTTTCATTGTCTTTGCCCAGGTGCGCAATGGCGCCGCTGAGCGGGCCGACATGGCCAATTTTGACCACTTCTTGCGCCGAGCTTGCGCCGGCGGCCAAGAACATGACGGCGACTGCAGTGGCTTTGAATTTCATGTGCATAAGTTCTCCTAAAAAAATGATTAGTTTGAAATGAAGCAAAGAATAACAATAGCGCAAAATGGCTGACCAGAAACAAAAGTTCAGACCTATTTTCGCTCAAGCGGGTTCAACATTTCATTCACGCTGAGCCTGAACGTCAATGCAAGCCACTTTTCTAGCCCGGGCTGGAGCACTTTGTGAAGTGTGGGGATCCATGGCATGTCTATGGACTAGGTTACAGGGTCTTTGGACGACATAAATCAATGGGGTTTCAAGCTCAAATCGTGACGCTGCAGGCTGTAACCCAACGCGGTGTAGTGTTTCCATCGATCGCGCGCTTGCAAACGATCGGCGGTGTCATCGCTGACCACCTCAATCAGGCGATCAAAGCCTTCAAACCCTTCAGGCAACGAAGGTCCAAGATTGACGGCCGTCCTCACGCCCTCAACAGGCTCCCATCGGGTGGCCAAGATGACCGCTGAATGGCTCAGCAAATGAGCCTGACTGGCTTGGCAGTGCGTCACAAAATCATGCGGCGAAAGCGACCACAGGGCCGCATCCAGTTGCTTCAAATCAGCTTGCGGCACCACCACAAAGAGCCGTTGATTGTGCAAAGTACCTTTGCGCAACAAACGACAGGCATAGGCCAGTTTGTCAGGCGCATTGAAGTGAAATTCAATCTGCGTCATGCCAGTTAAGCAGCCGATGTTTGGGCCTTGCGAACGGAGTTCGCTTTGCCTGAATTTCGGGGCTTCGCGTCAGCCTGAGACAACAGGTAATGCATCAGCAAAGCCACAGGACGCCCAGTCGCCCCTTTGGCCGCGCCCCCCTTCCAGGCGGTTCCGGCGATGTCCAAATGCGCCCAAGGAAAGGCTTTGGCAAAGCGCTGCAAAAATTTGGCCGCCGTGACCGCGCCTGCGGTACGCCCACCGATATTGGCCACATCGGCAAAGTTGCTTTTCAAACCGTCTGCATAGTCATCGTCCAAAGGCATGCGCCAGCAAGGGTCCATCGCCTGATCTCCAGCTTGCTGAAGGGCCAGGGCCAAGCCGTCGTGGGTGGCAAAAAGACCCGAACGAACCGCCCCCAAAGCCACCACACAGGCACCTGTCAGCGTGGCGATGTCAATCACCGCTTTGGGTTTAAAGCGTTCAGCGTAGGTCAAGGCATCGCACAACACCAATCGGCCTTCGGCATCGGTATTCAAAATCTCAATGGTCTGACCGCTCATGCTGGTCACCACATCGCCTGGTTTAACTGCCAAACCGTCTGGCATGTTCTCGCAAGCCGGGATCAAACCCACTACGTTGATGGCGGGTTTGAGCACGCTCAGGGTTTTGAAAACCCCCAGCACGCTGGCGGCGCCGCTCATGTCGAATTTCATTTCATCCAATTCAGCGGCAGGTTTGATGGAAATGCCACCCGTATCAAAGGTGATGCCTTTGCCCACCAATACGACAGGCGCCTGAATTTGAGCAGTACCGTGGTAATTCAAAACAATGAACCTCAGGGGCTCGCGTGAGCCTTTGGCGACCGACAAGAATGAACCCATGCCCAGTTTGCCCACTTCTTTGGGGCCCAGCACCTCACAGGTCATCTTGGGTCCTTTGGCCAGCGCTTTTGCGGCCTCGCCCAGCAGGGTGGGGGTGGCATGGTTAGCGGGTCGATTGGCCCACTCTTTGGCCAGCTCAATGCCCACCGCTATGGCGGTCGAGTGGTCAAAAGCTTGTAGTGTTTCGGTGCTCAGGGTGGGCACGCCGATTTTCAAGTGGGTGAGTTTTCGGCCTGACGGCTTCGATTGTGTCGTGGTGTACACATAACTGGTCTCGGCTGCAGTGAGCACTGCGGCTTGCACGGCGTGCACTTGGGGGGCGCTGGCGAAGACCAACAACAATTTTTTGGATTGCGCAGATTTAACGGCGGGCATCACCGCAGCCATGGCACTTCTGACCTGGGCGGGCGTTCCCTGAGCACAACCGACCAGCCAGATTTTGGGCGCTTGAATTTTGGGCAAGCGGTAGGCGGCCAGTATTGTTCCTGCTTTGTGCTCAAAATCTTTGGCCTCCAAGGCTTGGGTTATCAGCAAAGAAATGGCATCTTTGCCAGCCGCAAAGCCCTCCGGAACGAGGACAATCAAAGCATCGGATTTATCTTGGCAAGCGCCTGCGAGTGTGAGGTAAGTGATTTCGAAGTTCATAATGGTCTCTTTTTTTGTGCCTCCATGTTATTCCACTCTTGTCTTCGTAAGGATTTATCACGCAGTTTCGGTGCGACAGTAGTTGTTTTATCAACTATTATCATGACCAACGTGCTGATCCGTACGCTGGGTGATGCAACAGCAGGCGGCGTCAACCCTTCTGAAATCATGCTGGTCATGGGTTTCACAGTGTTAGGGCACCTCACCTCCATTTTGACATTGAGCTTGTTCATCGCCATTGTCTCGACCTTGTCGCGCATGTATGCGGACAGTGAAATGGTGATCTGGTTTTCCAGCGGGCGTGGCCTGGCCTCTTTTGCGCCGCCTATTTTCCGCTTTGCATGGCCCATTTTGCTGACCATCGGCACATTGTCATTGGTGTTGTGGCCCTGGAGCAATCGACAAGCCCAGGACCTGAATGATCGCTACCAGCAACGCAGCGACATTGAGCGTGTAGCGCCCGGTCAATTTCAAGAGTCTGCTGGCGGCAAACGCGTTTTTTTCATTGACAAAGAGACATCTGACAATCAAACAGGCACCAACGTTTTTGTCTCCAGCATCGAGGGCGAGATAGAAAGCATCACTTCAGCTCGACAAGGCAAGATTGAAATTCAAAATGACGAGCGCATTCTGAACTTGAAATTCGGCCAACAAGTGTTGCGCAACACCCGCACAGGTGAAGTGCGCGTCATTGAATTCAATGACTATAAAGTCGTGATTGATCCCGACGTCAAAACCAACGCGTCCAATGCGCCCGGCATGACCTCCACTCTGGAGTTGATACGCAACCCAACACCTCGCCACATGGGCGAGTTGGGTTGGCGTTTGGGTTTGGGGGTGTCGGCCATCAACTTGATGCTGCTTGCTTTGGCTTTATCGACCGCCAATCCGCGGGTCGGCCGCAGCTATCACACCGCGTTGGCCTTGTTGATTTTTGTTGTGTACTACAACATGATCAACGTCGGCCAGACTTGGGTCAGCTCAGGCCGCTTCAGTTTCACAGGCTTTTTAGTGGTTTTGCACGGGGGCGTTTTCGTGCTCGCATTGCTGTGGATCGCGGCACGCCACATGAACCTGTCATGGCGTAGCCTGCTGACAGTCGGACGCCAGAAATCAAGGGTGCAGCCATGAAAACCATTCGCAGACTGATACACGGGGAAATCATCAGGGCAGTGGGCTTTGTGACGCTCGGATTTTTGGCCCTTTTTATTTTTTTCGATATCGTTGACCAATTGCAAGCTGTCAGCCGTTCGGCCATGACGGGATACCA
>Ga0114959_10001806_pt1 | contig 18254 bp, 15 predicted proteins | sample C_130625_EF_Meta_FD_87317 | JGI IMG/M metagenome (GOLD analysis project Ga0114959, IMG submission 87317) | Freshwater microbial communities from Lake Croche, Canada to study carbon cycling - C_130625_EF_MetaG | ecosystem: Environmental > Aquatic > Freshwater > Lake | place: Lake Croche, Canada...
CCTTCTTCAGCCAAACAGCGAAGCGTAATTTCTGCGCCGGAGAGTTGCATAGAAAAGCCTTGATTGGCCCCAGAATGATGCTTGGGACCCGATATATTTAAGTGGGAACCCGAAACAATAAAGCTTGATTTTACGTAGGTCAAGGTGGATATGTTTTGATGCGTTTATCAACGAACCCGTTTAAACTGACTATGCCGTCAGGTGAACGGCTTTTAACCCTCATTATTAGGATCGCAAACTGGCTTCTTATCAGGAACTCTCTGACTTTCTTGCTAGCGTTGAACGCAGAGCTTTCAAACAAGCAATGTATGGTGTGCGCGATGAAAGCGCTGCGCTGGATATTGTGCAGGATGCCATGCTTAAACTCACAGAGCGCTATCCCGATCGGCCCGCGGAAGAGCTACCCATGCTTTTTCAACGAATTTTGCAGAACACAATTCATGACTTCTTTCGTCGCCTAAAAGTAAGGAATACTTGGACACGCCCTTTTTCTTCTTTTTTCACCAAGGAAACAGATGAAGATCAAGATGTCATGGAAATGCTGGAAAGCCTACAAGATGATCATCCAGGCACCACACCAGAGACTGACTTGGCACAACAACAAACACTCGGGGAAATTGAGGCTGCATTAGAAAAACTTCCCGCACGTCAACGAGAAGCTTTCCTGTTGCGTTATTGGGAAGAATTAGATGTTGCCGAGACCGCCGCCGCGATGGGATGCTCTGAAGGGAGCGTAAAAACCCATTGTTCGCGCGCTGTTCACGCCTTGTCATCCACCTTGAAAGCAAGAGGGATTAAATTATGACAGAACAAGATTTTGCAAAAAAAATTAGCCGGCACCTCAATCTGAGTACAAAACAGATTGACGGCATGACGCTGCAACGTTTGTCTGACATTCGACGTCAGGCTTTGTCTGCTGCCGCTGTTGCTGATCGTCAATTTGTGATGGCGCAACACCCCTCAGGCCAACAAGCGGTATTGGGCTTCCACGACAACGGCAACAATGAAAATGGGATGTCGCACCATGCCCGCACCGTCTTTATTGCCTTAGTCGTGCTGACTTTAATTGCTGGCATGTTTACCTGGCAGCGCCTGAACAACGACGATGATGAGTCCGAGCAAGGCTTACTTGACGCGAAAATGCTTTCAAGCGATTTACCTGTCTCCACGTTTATTCAACCCGATTTTAAAGAATGGGTAAACGGCTCACGTTAATTGTATTGCTTGCAGCCACCCTGTTTGGATTGGGGGTGTCATCAAGCTATGCCGCAAGCCCAACGGATCCAGGTCCTCGATGGGAATCCTTGTCACCTGAAATAAAACAGGTTCTTGCACCTGTGGCTCCCGACTGGGAAACCATGCCTGACTTTCAACGTAAGCGCTTGGTGAATGCTGCGAAGCACTATCCTAAACTCAGCCTAGAGGAACAAGTCCGCTTTCGTGAGCAATTACCTCAATGGGCGAAACTTCCTCATGAGGAACGCAAGGATGCAAGGGAAACCTACAAAAAATATCATTCGCTCCCTCAAGAACAGAAAGACAAATTAAAGAAACGTTGGCAGGAAGAAAATGGGGATTCACCTCAATCAAGCCCTGCAACCACAGCAGTTCCCATGAGCCCTCCCGGCACTACTGCCCACTAGATCTTGGATTTAGAACCCTTTCAGCTCAGGTCACCCTCTTTTTTCCGCAGAATCTTTAGCGGTTTTTATGACCTTTTATTGCTAGCTGGAATTTTAATGTTGGCAGGATTTATATTGGTTCCGTTCGGTAAAGCGATCGGGCTAGAGGGACACGCAGCGCAGGTATTTACCCGAGTCTGGGTCTTGATTGTTATGTCTTGCTACTACCTATGGTTTTGGACCCACGGCGGACAAACACTTCCAATGAAAACTTGGCGTTTACGTTTGTGCAAGCAAGATGGATCATCAATAGGCTTGGATAGGGCCATGCTAAGACTTGTTCTAATAGCTGCAGGCTGGGGCTTAGGTGGAGCCCATTTTTTTTGGGCGCTTTTGGATCGGGACAAACAATTTCTGCACGATCGCATATTAGGCACTCGCATTGTGTCCTTAAGCTCTCCGCTCCATCCATCGCCCTAAAATAAAAGCCATCATCAAAAAGGCGATATTAGGCGCTAATGTGCTTACCCAAGGACTCCAGTTATTCAATTCGCCAAGGAATGAAAACAGCCGAATGGTGAGATAAAAGCTTAAACCAAGCCCAATGCCCAACATAATTTGCCGTCCAAAACCTCCCGAGCGTGAGCGGTTCATCGCAAAGGGCATGGCAAGCCACATCATCACGATGATGCCAAAGGGATAAAGCGCTTTACTCCATTGTGCAATTTCAAATCGAGTGGTTCGCTGTTGGTTTTCTCTAAGATGCTTGATGTAGGTAAATAAATTCCATAGAGACATCTGCTCCGGCGCCACAAGAAGAACAGACAAAACTGAAGGCGTGAGCATGGATTTCCAAGGCTGAGAAGGGTTACGCACCAATCTAGCTTGGTCGCCCTCAAACAAAGTCTCCGTGACGTTATTGAGCTTCCATGTCCCTGCCTCTCCAGAATATTCCCCACGTTCTGCAAAACGAATAGATTTGAGCCGTGACCCTTGATCAAAGGTATAGATTTTGATGCCCCGTAAACTGGTATCCGGAAGAATCTCTTGAATATTCACAAAATTCTTTTCATCTTTTACCCATAGCCCGGAACGAAACTGGGTTGCCACCAAGGAATTCAAAGCCGAAAGACGCCATTGCTGAGCTGCGCTTTCAGAAATGGGCATGATCCATTCACCCAACAAAAAACTCATCCCTACCAAGAGCAAGCCTACTCGGCCTAAGGCTACGCCAAGCTGAATTTTGGACATGCCTGCTGCGCGCATAACTGAAATTTCAGAATGCTGAGACAAACTAGAGAGGCCATACAAGGTTCCCACTAAAGCTGAAATAGGAAAAAGCTCATAGGCATGGGCTGGCATGGCAAGTAATACGAAAACAAACATGCGACCAAGCGTGTAATTACCGCGGCCAAGATCATTTAATTCATGGATGAGGTCAAAGAACGCAAAAAGTAGTACAAGGCCCAAAAATACCAGGCCGATCCCCGACAGCACTTCGCGTGCAATATAACGATGCAGAATTTTCAAGGGGAAGTCAGACGCAGCTCAGAAAGAATAGGTCTGAAGTATGAATCATGGCTGACAGGGCGAAAAGCCCTATCAGCCATGATATTGCAAAGAATTACTTAATCGCTTCTTTCAGTTGTTCAAGAATACCCGGATTTTCAAGCGTGGAAGTATCTTGGGTAATTTCTTCACCCTTTGCCAAGGAACGCAACAAACGACGCATGATTTTTCCAGAACGCGTTTTGGGAAGATTATCTCCAAAACGAATTTCATCGGGCTTAGCAATCGGCCCAATCTCACGGCCTACCCAATCACGCAGATCAGCAGCAATTTTCTTGGCCGCATCACCTTCAGGACGTGCGCCCTTCAAGACTACAAAAGCGACCACGGCCTCGCCCTTAATTTCGTGCGGGCGCCCCACCACGGCAGCCTCGGCAACCAAGGAGTTACCCACCAGAGCGGATTCGATTTCCATGGTACCTAAGCGGTGACCCGATACGTTTAATACATCGTCAATACGGCCCATGATCCAGAAATAACCATCTAAGTCACGGTTCGCTGAATCCCCTGCTAAGTAGTAGCCCTTAAGCTCAGGAGGAAAATAAGCGGACTTAAAGCGCTCGGGATCATTCCAAAGCGTTCGAACTTGGGATGGGAAGGGCCGCTTAATGACCAAGAAACCACCTTTGCCTTTCTCTACATCGTGCCCTACTTCATCTACGATATCGGCCATAATGCCAGGCAAGGGGAAAGTACATGAACCGGGCTTCAGCGGAACTACGCCAGGAATAGGAGAAATCATATGGCTGCCCGTTTCAGTTTGCCACCATGTGTCAGCAATTGGGCAACGACCACCGCCCACTACGTTGTAGTACCACATCCAAGCTTCAGGGTTGATCGGCTCACCCACCGATCCCAGCAATCGCAGGGAAGACAGATCATATTGCTTAGGTAAATCCCCACCTGCTTTGATTAAGGAACGAATTGCAGTCGGTGCGGTGTAGAAAATGGTGACCTTGTGGTCCTGAATCATTCTCCAGAATCGCCCTGCATCAGGATAGGTGGGAACACCTTCAAAAACCACTTGGGTGCATCCTGAAGCCAAAGGGCCATAGGCCACATAAGAGTGTCCGGTAATCCAGCCCACGTCCGCTGTGCACCAAAACACATCGTCTTCTTTTAAGTCAAAAACCCAATGCAAACTTGCCATCGCACCCAACAAGTAGCCGCCACTAGAGTGCTGCACTCCCTTAGGTTTGCCGGTGGAACCAGAGGTATACAAAATGAACAGAGGGTGCTCAGCCCCAACCAGTTCTGGCTCACATTGATCCGACTGACCCGCCTCTACTTCGTGCCACCATTTATCGATAGAAGGATTGAATGCACATTCAGCACCTGTTCGGCGATACACCACAACGGACTTAACAGACTCGACTCCCCCCATAGACATGGCCTCATCGACAGCAGGCTTGAGTGGCAAAGCCTTACCACCGCGGAATTGACCGTCAGAGGTAATGACCAATACTGCTCCCGCATCCACAATCCGCTCATGTAAACTTTTTGAGGAAAACCCACCAAACACTACAGAGTGAATAGCACCAATTCGAGCACAAGCTTGCATGGCCACCACCGCCTCAACACTCATTGGCAGGTAGATCACGACACGATCACCTTTGGCAACGCCTAAAGATTTCAGGGTATTGGCAAAACGGCATACGCGTGAATGCAGTTCTTTATAAGTTACGTGAAGGACCGATCCGTCATCACCTTCAAAAATAATGGCAGTCTTGTTTCCACGGGTAGGGAGATGGCGGTCTAAGCAGTTGTAAGAGACGTTTAATTCGCCATCTTCAAACCACTTATAAAAAGGTGCATTTGACTCATCGAGCGTTGTAGTGAAGGGTTTGTGCCAATGAATATGCTTACGGGCTTGATTCCCCCAAAAGCCACCATAGTCTTTTTCTGCTTCAGCACAGAGTGCATGGTAGGCATGCATTCCCGAAAGATTTGCTTGCGCCACAAAAGATTCATGCGGATGGAATACTCGGTTCTCATGCAGAACAGACTCAACACTACTGGTGGTCATTTTTTTATCTCCAACTCTGTCTTTTTAATTAAGGACACTACATCGAGGTAATGCCGTTCATTTCAAATACTTTAGTATTTTGAAGGCTCTCCTGCCTCTTTTTGAAAGTATATCGTTACAAAACTGCTTTGGGTTAATTCACAAATTCTGAAAAATTCTTATGAAAAAGGCTTTAGCGCGATCTTCAGGACTCCACCGTATAATCGTAAGGTAAATATTAAATTTTGGGAGAGCATTCGTGACTGTGATTTGGGAAAACGATTTAATCGAAAGCGTTGCTAACGCACTGCAATACATTTCGTATTATCACCCTCTGGACTATATTCAAGCTTTGGGCGAAGCCTATAAGCGAGAAACTTCTCCGGCCGCCAAAGATGCGATCGCCCAAATTCTCACCAACTCAAGAATGTGCGCAGAAGGTCATCGCCCCATTTGCCAAGACACTGGCATTGTTGTTGTCTTTGTAAAAGTTGGCATGCGCGTAGAGTGGGATGCCACTTTGTCTTTACAGGACATGATTAATGAAGGGGTGCGCAGGGCATATATGCATCCCGACAATAAGTTACGGGCTTCTATCGTGGCCGATCCTGCTGGGCGCCGCGTCAACACAAAAGATAATACTCCCGCCGTAGTCCATGTAGAGATCGTTCCAGGCGATACAGTAGAGATTTCTCTTGCAGCTAAGGGTGGCGGATCAGAAAACAAAAGTAAATTTGTGATGCTCAATCCATCCGACTCCATTGTTGATTGGGTTCTTAAAACTGTCCCCTTGATGGGAGCCGGGTGGTGTCCTCCAGGAATGCTTGGGATCGGCATTGGCGGAACAGCAGAAAAAGCAATGGTCATGGCCAAGGAATCTCTGATGGAACCCATTGACATGCATCTTCTTAAAGCTCGAGGCCCCAAGAATAGAGTTGAGGAATTACGCATTGAACTCTTTGAAAAGGTAAATGCTTTAGGCATTGGTGCGCAAGGACTAGGGGGATTAACTACCGTTCTCGATGTGAAAATTCACGATTATCCCACCCACGCTGCTTCACTACCCGTTGCGATCATCCCCAACTGCGCAGCTACCCGTCATGCCCATTTTGTCTTGGATGGATCGGGGCCTTCATTTATTACCCCTCCCTCACTCTCTGACTGGCCTGACATCACCTGGTCACCCAGCGCCAGTGCCCGCAAGGTGAATTTAGATGCCGTCACAGCAGCCGATGTTGCCTCATGGAAACCTGGCGAAACATTGTTGCTGAACGGCAAGCTCCTAACGGGACGTGATGCTGCGCATAAACGTATTGCCGATTTATTCGCTAAAGGTGAAGGCTTACCCCCAGGCGTGGATTTCAATGGCCGTTTCATTTACTACGTTGGTCCAGTTGATCCTGTCCGCGAAGAGGTGGTGGGACCCGCAGGCCCTACCACGGCTACCCGCATGGATAAATTCACCCGCATGATGTTAGAAAAAACAGGCTTACTGGGAATGGTAGGAAAAGCCGAGCGGGGACCTGAGGCCATTGAGGCCATTCGAGACCACCATAGCGTGTATCTGATGGCAGTGGGCGGCGCTGCCTATCTGGTATCAAAAGCCATTCAATCCTCTCGTGTAGTGGCCTTCGCTGATCTCGGCATGGAAGCTATTTATGAGTTTGATGTCAAAGATATGCCAGTTACTGTGGCGGTGGACGCCAAAGGTGAGTCAGTGCACATCACAGGCCCCGCCGAATGGAAAGCCAAGATAGCCGGCATTCCTGTTGTCACAAAATAATTTTTTAGGTAATGGGACGGATTCTGCTGACCCACAGCACGTATAATCCGTCCCGTTTATGTCTTTCATTGATATCCCCGCCAAGTTCTTAAAACCCGGCAGTCGACTGCGCTTGCCTGAGGGAAGCGGTTGCGCTGACGCTTTGAGTCTTGCTCGACTCATTAAAGGCCAAACACGACCGTTGGTCATTTTTACTGCGAGTGCTTGGCATGGTCAGCGTCTTCTTGAAGAACTGAGCTGGTTTGCTCCAGATCAAAGCGTCCACCTCCTTCCAGATTGGGAAACCCTCCCCTACGATGGTTTTTCACCCCATCAGGATTTGATTTCTGAGCGTCTGGCCACCCTCTGGCACATTGCCACAGGAAAATGCCAAGCGCTGATCGTTCCCGTTGCTACTGCGATGTATCGCCTCGCTCCACGTGGCTATCTTGCCGCCCGCACTTTTGAAGTATTCAAGGGCAAACCTTTGCCTCAAGAAGCGTTCAGAAGCCAATTAACGCTTGCGGGTTATAACCATGTCCAGCAGGTCATGAGTCCTGGCGAGTATTGCATCAGGGGCGGTTTGATCGATCTGTTCCCCGCTGGAAGCACACTCCCATTCCGTATTGAATTATTGGATGAAGATGTAGAAACCATACGTACCTTTGATGTTGACACGCAAAGGACGGTATATCCAGTGAGCGAAATCCGCCTGCTTCCTGCACGTGAATTTCCCACTGATGAGGCCGGCCGAATTGGTTTTAGGGAACGCTTTAGAGATTATTTTGAAGGGGATCCTTCGCGTGTCAAAATCTACAAAGATATTAGTAGTGGCATCGTGCCAGGTGGCATTGAATATTTTCTACCACTATTTTTTGATCAAACAGAAACCCTGTTTGACTTCCTTCCTGCCAATACTTTATGCGTTACGCATGGCGATGCAGTGCATGCAGCCCATGAGTTTTGGGAATCGGCCAGAACACGCCATGAAGTATTAAAAGGAGACCGCACCCGCCCAGTCATGGCCCCCAAAGACATCTTCCTTCCTGAGGATGAGTTCTTCTCACGCATGAATGCTTGGCCCCGCTTCGAAATGCCAGCCCCAGCCGGTGCTCATACGGATATTAAGGTTACTGATGGCGCGCCTGAATCCAATGAGTCTGATCGCATCTTACCCACGCTCCCTTCGGAACTTGCTTCTCTGATTGTGCAGAGTACACCGCTTCCTAATATTGAAATTCAGCGGGGCTCGGATCACCCTCTAGACCGGCTAGATCGGTTTCTGCGTCACACTCCTGGTTCGGTTTTACTTGTTGCGGAGAGCCTAGGTAGACGTGAAACGATCAGTCAGCTATTGATCGAACACAACATTGAAGTCACTCTTTGTGAAGACTGGGTTGGATTCTTAAGTTTGCGCCCGGCGCTTGGAATCACGGTTGGCCCCCTAACAGCCGGTTTTATTGCTCCCGTCGATGCTTTCAGCGTCCTAACCGAAGCAGAACTCTATGCTACCCAGGTCAGGCAAAGCCGCCGCCGGGATGGCCGCCAGCGCAGCAATAACGAAAGCATGATCAAAGACCTCTCTGAGGTCCGACTTCACGATCCCGTTGTCCACATCGAACACGGGGTGGGCCGATATATGGGCTTGCTCAATATGGATATGGGAGAAGGCGAAAACGAGTTCCTACAACTCGACTATGCCGACGGCGATAAGCTGTATGTACCCGTCTCTCAACTCCATCAAATTAGCCGGTATACCGGGGGCCCTCCCGAGTCTGCCCCATTACACAAATTAGGATCAGGGCAATGGGATAAAGCCAAGCGTAAAGCGGCACAACAAGTGCGGGATACCGCTGCAGAATTGTTGGATTTATACGCCAAGCGGGCTGCTCGCCAAGGTTTTTCCTTTCCCCTTAGGGAAAGTGAATATGCTCAGTTTTCAGCTGGCTTTCCATTTGAAGAAACTCCCGATCAACGCGCAGCCATTGCGGCCGTCATGGATGACATGGGTTCAGGCCGCCCCATGGATCGCCTGATCTGTGGAGACGTTGGTTTTGGCAAAACCGAAGTCGCCATGCGTGCCGCTTTTCTGGCGGTCAATGCAGGCAAGCAAGTGGCAGTGCTCGTCCCCACGACTTTGTTAGCCGAACAACACTTTCAGAATTTCAGTGATCGTTTCGCCGAATGGCCCGTTAAGGTTGCAGAACTGTCGCGCTTTCGCTCAGCCAAAGAAACCACCGTTAATCTGGCAGGACTGAAAGCGGGCAGTATCGATATCGTCATAGGTACGCACAAGCTCATTGGGGAAGGAATCGAATTCAAAAATCTTGGCTTAGTGATTATTGACGAGGAACATCGCTTTGGTGTGCGTCAAAAAGAACGGCTCAAAGCACTCCGCGCCGAGGTAGATGTTCTGACTCTCACTGCAACACCTATCCCCCGCACCTTAGCCATGAGCATGGAAGGTTTAAGAGACTTTTCTGTCATTGCCACGGCACCGCAAAAACGACTAGCGATTAAAACCTTTGTTTATCCCTATTCTGAATCTGTGATTCAAGAAGCCTGTTCGCGGGAATTAAAACGGGGCGGACAGTTATATTTTTTGCATAACGAAGTGGACACCATTGAGAATATGCGTGAACGCCTGACGGCTCTGGTTCCTGAAGCACGTATTGCCGTTGCGCATGGACAACTTCCAGAGCGTGAACTCGAACGTGTGATGCGTGACTTTTATCACCAGCAATACAATGTGCTGCTGTGCTCTACGATTATCGAAACCGGTATTGATGTCCCCACCGCCAATACCATCATCATGCATAGAGCCGATAAATTTGGACTGGCACAATTGCACCAACTCAGGGGCCGCGTGGGACGATCGCATCATCAGGCTTATGCCTATTTATTGACCCCCCCCACAGAAGCACTCAGCGCTCAAGCAAAAAAACGACTCGAAGCGATTCAGATGATGGAAGAACTAGGTTCAGGATTCTTTCTTGCGATGCATGATTTAGAAATTCGGGGTGCGGGTGAAGTATTAGGCGATTCGCAAAGTGGCGAGATTCAGCAAATTGGTTTTGGTCTTTATGCTGAGATGCTGAACAATGCAGTGCGCGCAATGAAGAAGGGCAAAATCTGGAATGAAGAAGAACCCCTCGGTGTAACTACAGAAATCAATTTACATGCCCCCGCTTTGCTCCCCTTGGATTACTGTGGCGATGTGCATGAACGACTGGTGATCTATAAACGATTAGCCAATTGCGATGAGGAATCTCAATTAGAAGACCTGCGCGAAGAGCTGATTGACCGTTTTGGATTACTCCCTGATTCCACTCAGCTCTTATTGGAATGTCATCGCATCCGTTTGTCTGCCCGACGTTTAGGAATTCGCAAAGTAGATGCAAACGGAGAAAGCATTCGTATGCAGTTTGACAAGTCTACAACCCTAGACCCAACTGATCTCATTATGATGCTCAGCACGCATCCTAATTGGCGACTAGATGGCCAAGACCGTATTCGTATTTTGCAAAGTGGAGCAGAGCCTCTTGCGCGCGCGGCGCAAACTAAAGGAATTATGAAAGAGCTCTCGCACTGCCTGCGTAACTGATGGGTTCAACCCAAAGCAAGCAAACTTTATAGATCCTGATCAGAACCAGCGAGGGACCCGTGCGCACTTTTTTGGACAATGGCCATCAGTGGAGCAAATACTTTGGGAGTACCTGCCACCACAGCGCCTGACTCAAGAAAGTTTTCTCCTCCTTCAAAGTCGGCCACTAGACCGCCCGCCTCAAGAATCATCAGCGCACCAGCCGCCATATCCCAAGGCTTGAGCCCCATCTCCCAGAAACCATCTAATCGCCCTGCAGCTACATAGGCAAGATCTAGGCTCGCCGCACCCGCCCTGCGCACCCCTGGTGCGCGGACCATCACTTCACGCAAAATACGCAAATAACGCGTCATGTGCTTTGATTCGCCAAAAGGAAGCCCAGTACCCATCAACCCGTCCTCTAATTTGAGTGCTTTACTCACACGTAGACGACGATCATTCAAGTAAGCCCCCATTCCTCGCGTAGCGGTGTACAGATCATTATGAACGGGGTCATAGATCACCCCATGCTGAAGTTGTCCGCGAAAAGTACACCCTATACTCACGGCGTATTGAGGAAAACCGTGAATAAAATTGGTGGTGCCGTCCAGGGGATCGATAATCCAAGTGTATTCGGCAGTAATATCCTTAGGCTCCGATGCACCGCTCTCCTCTGCTAAGATAGCGTGGTCGGGGTAGGCTTCTTTGAGAATATCAATAATGGCTTGCTCTGCTGCACGGTCCACCTCCGTAACAAAATCCAAAGGTTGTTTACGTGCAACCGCAATACGATCAATATCGAGGGCGCCACGATTGATCAATGAACCCGCTCGGCGTGCGGCTTTAACAGCGGTATTGATCATTGGATGCATAGCGTTCCTCGTCATTTAAAAAGCTTTTCATTCTAACATGAGCCAAACTTATTCCCCGAGCTTAGCGCTGAGTGCTATTCGAATTGTGCTCTGTACCACTACGCATCCTGGCAACATTGGTGCCGCAGCCCGGGCCATGAAGACAATGGGGGTGTCCGACTTAGCTTTAGTCACCCCACGCTTTTTCCCACATGAAGAAGCCAATACCCGAGCAACGAGCGCAGTAGATATTTTAGAGCGCGCGCAAGTCTTTGATTCATTGGAAGCGGCACTGAAAGGCTGCCATTTTGTCGTTGGTCTAACAGCAAGAAGGCGAGATCTATCGCACGATATGGTTTCGCTGAGAGAATCCGCACAGCGTGCAGTGCGCGAGATCAACTTTACATTTTCAAGTGAACACCTTCATTCTGTTTATCCCAAAGCGGCCTTTGTATTTGGCACTGAAATGTCAGGGCTCAGTAATAGCGAGCTTGATGTTTGCAATTTACTCTGCAATATTCCTACTGACCCAGAATTTGGCTCCTTAAATTTAGGTTCTGCCGTTCAAGTTACATGCTACGAGTTGCGTCAAGCGTTTCTGGGTGATCTACCCATCCAGCCCTACGCACAACCCTTAGCGGCGCACGAAGACGTAGAAGCCCTATTTGTTCATCTAGAACGGGCCCTTTCCATCACGCAATTCCTTAATCCTAAAAACCCCAAGAAATTGATGGAACGCATGCGCCGCATGCTCACTCGGACGCGATTAGAACAAGAAGAGGTCAGTATGTTGCGCGGCTTATTAAAGTCATTTGAGCGCACGATAGCACCTCGTGCCAAACGGGCGGATAATAGGGAAAGAAATGAAGAGGAGTAAATAATGGCTGTTACGCTTACTACAACTGCTGCAGAACACATCCGCAAATCGCTGACGCAAAGAGGCAAAGGGGTAGGCTTACGTTTTGGAGTTCGCAAAGCAGGCTGCTCTGGCTGGGCTTACCAAATTGACTATGCCGACGAAGCCAACGCCTCAGACTTACAATTCGACGCTGATGGCGTGACTGTTTTAATCGATCCAGAGAGTCTTCCCTTCGTAGACGGGACAGAAATCGACTACCGTCGTCAGGGTTTAAATGCGACTTTTCATTTCAATAACCCCAACGTTAAAGACAGTTGCGGCTGTGGGGAAAGTTTTACTGTTTAATTGCGCTCGCTGTTCAGTTTTATGCCTAAGTAGGCTTAGGAAACTCAACACGCACAATCAGCCCCGGGCGGCCTTCTTGGTGATCAAAAGCATCACTCATTGTCATCAGGGCCTCATGCGCCTCAACGATTTCCTTAACAATGGCCAAACCCAACCCGCTCCCTGCTTCGCTTACGCCTGGCAAGCGCGCAAATCGCACAGTTGCTAACTCTCTTAGTTCAATAGAAATACCCGGACCGTTATCTTCTACTTCAAGCCAAGCGGCATCAACTGGGCCATAACTCAAGCCTGTTCGGAGCGTGACGCTTCCGCCAGCGGGAGTATAGCGAATAGCGTTATCGAGTAAGTTCGCCATCAATTCACGTAGCAGCAAAGGATGCCCTACTAAGGGAGCCGACGAGAGCTCAAAACCCAAGTCAATTTTTTTATCTCCCGCCAATCGCAAATAATCGTCCATCAGATCAGAGGTCAATGTTCGAAGATCACATGCCCGTGATTCCTCCGGATGCTGCAACTGAGGTTCGGCTCTAGCCAAAGCGAGTAATTGCGTTGCCAGTCGAGCAACTCGGTCTGCTGAAGCACTCACTTTTTCTAATTGAGCATCCAGTTGCGCGGGGTTTTTTGTTAATCGCGCCAAGTCTGCGCCTGCTTTAAGCCCTGCCAAAGGCGTTCTGAGTTGATGTGCGGCAGTGGATAAAAAGCGCTGCTGACTGTCAACAGCAGAATTTAATTCTGAAGCAGCCCGATTCAATGCAGATACGAGCGGGCGCACTTCCTCCACCACTTCCTCTGGATCAATCGGTTCCCAATTATTGTTTCCTAATTTGCTGAGTCGTGAAGCAAAGGTTTGAAAAGGGATCAGGGCCCGCTTAACCGCAATAAAAACAAAAAGTAAGGCAAAAGATCCCAACACCAATTGCGGTAAAACGCCGGCAAGCAGCGCATTTTGAATCAAAGCATGTCGGGCTCTGAGCGTCTCTGCAACTCTGATCTCACACTGATCATTGCCACAGGCATCGCGAAGCACAAAAACACGAATTTTCTCTCCCGCATGCGCATCGTCATACACCCAAGGATTGGGTGCATCAACAGGTCGCTGTTTAGAAAGAAGAAATGCATCGCCTGCAATCAGCTTTCCCAGAGGACCCACTAAAGCAAAGTAAATCGAATCAACAGAATCCGCTCGTATGGCCTTTTCTGCTTGTTTGTCGATCTCGATCTTATCGGATGGAGTAGAGCGAATCATAGTTTCAATCGCATACGCTCCGTCACCAAGCGCGCGATCAAAAGCATCTTCAGCAGGACGCATAATCAAAAAGAACGGAACTAAAGCAGAAGCAAGAAGAATGAATACCGCTGGCGGCAATAAACCTTTCAGCAAACGCCCACGCAGACTGCCCGCAAAAGTGTTGGAATTAGTCTGCAGCTTCAAGCATATAACCGAACCCACGCACTGTTCGGATCTCGATTCCAGAATGTTCTAACTTGGCCCGAAGACGAGAAACATATACCTCTACGGCGTTATCGGAGAGCGCCTCACCATCTTGAGACAGGGCGGTATTGATTTCTTCCTTGCTGACAACTTTTTCTACGCGGCGAATCAAACATTCCAGCACTTGCCATTCACGGGTGGGCAATTCAAGATTTTCTCCCGATAATGTTGCTCGCCGTGATGCCAATTCTAAAATCAAAGAGCCATTCACTAAGCGATCACCTCGGGTTGAAAGCCATCTGCGATGCAGTGCGTTGACCCGCGCTAACAACTCCGGCAGGGCAAAGGGTTTGATCATATAATCATCTGCCCCTTCCTCCAAACCTCTCACGCGATCCTCTATTGCATCTCGGGCTGTGATAACCAACACCGGAATAGGTAGCTTCATCGCCCTAAGTTCACGCAATACAACTAAGCCATCCATGTCTGGCAAGCCGAGATCAAGAATGGCTACGTCATAGTGATCTTTTTCAACTGAACGAACGACAGGCCCACCGCGCTCTGTATGGTCAACTTCATGCCCGGCCAATCGCAGGGCTTCAGTCACTGCCCCTGCAATGGTTGGATCATCTTCTACCACTAATACGCGCATGGGGTTTCTCGCTTTCAGACTTATTGCTTGAGGGCTTCGACAGCGATACTCAGCGTGACCTCATCGCCTACATAGGGCGCACTCTTTCCCATATTAAAATCAGTTCTTTTCACCATCGCGGTGGCGTCGGCACCACAGGCCTGTTTTTTCAGCATAGGGTGTGGCATGCAATAGAAATGAGTGACGGTCAACGTCACTGGCTTTGTCACCCCTTTTAGGGTCAACTGGCCTTCAATCGAGACAGGCTTCCCTTCTTTAAAGACTACTTTTGCGGCTTTATAATTAGCTGTAGGAAATTTTTCTGTAGCCAGAAAGTCTTCTGCTTGAATGTGCTTATTAAAAATATCTGAACCCGTATCCACTGAGGTGGTATCAATCGTAATGTCTACTGAGCCCGTTCCGGCTTCTGCATCAAATGAGAATGTGCCGCTGGTTTTATTAAAACGGCTGATTTGGGTGGAATAACCCAAGTGGCTGTAACCAAATCGTGCAAAGGAGTGGCCTGGTTCAACCATGTAGGTCTCAGAAGCAGCCAAGACTGGAAGAGCAGTCAACGCGATTAAAGCAAGAACGAAACGTTTCATGTATCAAACTCCTAGGATATATTGGTCTTTCAAAAAGTTTACAGGCCGAAAATAGTAGCATGTCACAGCTACACTTATCAGAACGGTAGAGCGGCAAACCTTATTCCTGACAAGCCCGTTAAGAATTGAGCGACGGATACATTGAAAAAAAAAGAATCAAACTTAGCAAGCTTAGATCAAGCCTTGGCTGGTAAAGACACCTTAAAGCATACCCCTATGATGCAGCAGTATTTACGCATTAAGGCTGACCATCCTGAACGTTTGTTGTTTTATCGTATGGGTGACTTTTACGAGCTTTTTTTTGAAGATGCCGAAAAAGCTGCTTTGCTTCTGAATATCACCCTCACTCAACGAGGCCAGTCCAATGGGCAACCCATCCGCATGGCTGGCGTTCCTTTTCATGCGGTAGATCAGTATCTCGCTAAGCTCGTCAAATTGGGCGAGTCGATTGCGATTTGCGAGCAAATTGGTGATCCCTCTTTGAGCAAAGGACCGGTAGAGCGTGCAGTAGTTAGGATTGTGACGCCCGGCACTCTAACTGATGCCAACCTACTGGATGAGAGCAGGGATACCTTGCTGGCAGGTTTGATTATCAGTGGTAACCATGGCGGGCTAGCGACATTGGATGTGGTGGGCGGAAAGATGACTTTGCTAGACACCACTCTAGCAGGATTAAGTGCGGAACTTGAGCGACTCCGACCCGCCGAGCTGTTGATTCCAGATGCTGCTGAAGACTTAGATCGCACACAATATGACAAGCTATTAGATCAGCATTCCTCGATTTCAATTCAGCGATTGTCCTCTTGGTCCTTTGACCCCCAACGCGCCGCGCAATCCTTATGTGAACAATTTCAAGTTCACGATTTACACGCCTATGGCTGTGAAGCTTCCCTTTTAGCCTTGGGCGCTGCAGGCGCCTTGCTAGGGTATGCACAACATACTCAAAAGGTGGGCTTACAACATTTACGCGCGCTCATTGTTCAAGACCCAGGGGATTTATTGATGCTAGACCCAGTGAGTCGACGCAATCTAGAAATTTCCGAAACCCTCAGAGGTGAGCGGTCCCCAACGCTCCTTTCAATCATGGATACCTGTGCAACGAGTGCAGGAAAACGCTTACTCAATCAACGCCTACACGCTCCCATCCGCGATCATGGCCTACTTAATCAGCGCACCAGCGCCATTGCTCAGTTCGTTGGTGAGGGCAATGCGGGCCCTGCCCGCCGCCTGCTAGACCGTCTTCGCGGCACCGCAGACCTTGAGCGCATCTGTGGGCGGATTGCTTTACGAAGTGTGCGGCCACGCGAGCTTGCAGCACTGCGCGACACGCTTGTTCTTCTCCCTGATCTCATGTCCGAATTACCCGAACAAGCGCATCCTTTAATCTCTGTTTGGCGCGCAGCGATACAATCAGAGACATTTAATACGGGTCCTTTGCCTCTGACCACACTGAGTAAAGCGCTTGCAGAAGAACCTTCTGCACAAGTGAGAGATGGTGGCGTCATTGCCGATGGATTCGATGCTGACCTAGATGAACTCAGAGGACTCAAACACACCACAGGCGGATTTTTACTAGAACTTGAAGCCAGAGAGCGCGAACGCACGGGAATACCTACGCTCAAAGTAGAGTTTAATCGTGTGCACGGTTTTTTCATCGAGGTCACACATACTCATGTTGACAAAATCCCTGACAATTATCGCCGCCGACAAACCGTAAAAAATGCAGAGCGTTATATTACGCCGGAGCTTAAGGCCTTCGAAGACAAAGCACTTTCTGCATCTGAGCGTGCCTTAGCTAGAGAAAAAATGCTCTATGAAGCACTTCTGGATGCTTTGCTCCCTAGCATTCCGCTTCTTCAGGAAATTGGAGCGGCCTTAGCAGAGATAGATGTCTGCGCATGCCTAGCTGAACGCGCGGTAGCACTGGGTTTTCAGCCACCTCAATTCAGCGAAGAACCGGGTATTGAGATTCTTGCGGGGCGTCATCCCGTTGTAGAAGCTCAAGTTGATCGATTTATACCGAATGACGTGAAGCTTCATCCTTCCCGCAGCATGTTACTCATTACAGGCCCCAATATGGGCGGTAAATCAACCTTCATGCGACAAACAGCCTTAATTGTCCTGTTGGCTCATGCAGGCAGTTGGATTCCAGCTCAAAGCGCAAAGCTTGGCCCTATCGATAGAATATTTACAAGAATCGGCGCAGGGGATGATCTTGCTTCTGGGCGATCTACTTTTTTGGTAGAGATGTCAGAAGCTGCCTCAATTCTGCATGCTGCAACGCCCAGGAGTTTAGTGTTGGTTGATGAAATAGGTAGAGGGACCTCAACTTTTGACGGCCTTTCACTCGCCTACGCCATTGCTCATCATCTCTCTGAGGTCAATCGCAGCTATACCTTGTTTGCCACACATTATTTTGAACTGACTCGACTCGCATCTGAACATGGCCAAGTAGCCAATGTGCATTTAGGCGCCACAGAACACAAAGACAAAATTGTATTCCTTCATCAAGTCAGAGAAGGGCCTGCCAACAAAAGTTACGGTTTGCAGGTGGCTGCCTTGGCGGGTGTTCCGCGTTCTGTCATCCAACTCGCCCGTAAACGCTTGCAGGAATTGGAACAGCACCCCTTGCAGTCTGGACCACAGATTGATTTATTTGCAAGGGGAATAGAAGCCAGCAATGCGCCTGAAGGGAATGGCTTGGTACCACAAACGCACCCCTTACATGCTAGGCTAACCAGCATTGATCCCAACGAACTCAGTCCCCGAGAGGCATTGCAAATTTTATTTGATTTGAAAGCTCTCGCAGATCATTAGGCCGCAAGCAGGGTTGCATCTCCTGCTTGCTTGCATCGATCAATGGTGATGGCCACCCTCGCCATGAACATGTCCGTGCGTGAGTTCTTCTGATGTTGCGGAGCGGACATCTAATACCGTGCAATGAAAGTCTAGAGTTCGATCTGCCAGAGGATGATTACCATCCACAATAA
>Ga0114959_10001807_pt1 | contig 18247 bp, 16 predicted proteins | sample C_130625_EF_Meta_FD_87317 | JGI IMG/M metagenome (GOLD analysis project Ga0114959, IMG submission 87317) | Freshwater microbial communities from Lake Croche, Canada to study carbon cycling - C_130625_EF_MetaG | ecosystem: Environmental > Aquatic > Freshwater > Lake | place: Lake Croche, Canada...
CGCCAGCAGCGCCGACAGCAGCCCGTTGGATGCCGAGTTGCCAACGCCTATGCTCTTGGCCATGCTGCCCAGCGTCTGCACCAGCCCGCTGGACTGCGCCGACGCATTGCCCAGCGCCCACAGCATGCGCGTTGCGTCCAGCCCCAGCAAACGGCCCGCAGCCACCGCCGCCCCGAACACGCCGCAGGTGGACGTGATGTGCCAGCCGCGCTCGTAGTGCCAGGGCGACACGGCATTGCCCAGGCGGCATTCCACTTCGACGCCCACGGCGAACGCGGCGAGCAGATCCTTGCCGCAGACCTTGCGCGCCTGCGCCAGTGCGAACACGGCGGGCGCCACGGGCGCGGTCGGGTGGATGATCGTCGGGATGTGCGTGTCGTCGTAGTCGAACACGTTGGCGCTCATGGCGTTCAGCGACGCGGCATGCAGCATGTCGGTGCGCTGCGCGTGGCCGATGACGGTGCAGTCCTGCCCCGAGCGGAACTGGCTGAACACCGCGCTGGCCGCAAGCAGCGCAGGGTCGCGGCAGCCCGCCAGCGACGTGGCGAAAAAATTCACCAGCGAGCGTTTGGCCTCGTGCAGCACCTCCGCAGGAATGTCCTCCCAGCGCGCGTCCACGGCAAAGCGCGACAGCTCCGCGCTTGCGCCTGACGCGTGCGCCTTCAACTCGCCAGCCATCCGCCCTCCACGGGCAGCATGGTGCCGGTGATGTCGCGGCCCGCCGGCCCGCAAAGAAAGACCAGCAGCTCGGCCACATGCGCGGAATCCACAAAGCGCTGGATCGGCTGCTTGCCCGCGAGGAACTGGCGCGTCGCCTCGTCGCGGTCCAGCGATTTCTCCTGCATCAGCGCCTGCACGCGCGCGTCGATGTCCGGCGTCAACACCGATCCTGGACAAATGGCATTGCAGGTAATGCCCTGGTTGATCGTCTCCATCGCCACGGCGCGCGTCATGCCGACCAGCGCCGTCTTGCTCGTCACGTAGTCGATGCGGTTGGCCACGGCGCGCGCGCCGTACACCGACGTCATGTTGAAGATGCGGCCCCAGCCGCGCTTGCGCATGGCAGGCAGGCTCAGGCGGATGGTGTGGAATGCCGCGCTCACGTTCACCGCCAGCGCGTGGTCCCAGGCCTCGACCGGGAACGACTCGATGGGCGAAAAGTGCCGCGTGACCGCGTTGTTCACCAGGATGTCGGCGCCGCCATGCTTGCGGCCCACCTCTTCCATCATTGCGGCGATGGCCTGCGCGTCGGCCAGGTCGGCGCGCAGGTAGTCGACGTCCACGCCGTAGGCCTGCTTCATTTCTGCCTGGAGCGGCTGCGCGGCCTGCGCGTCGTCCAGGCCGTGCAGCACGATGTTGCAGCCCGCGCGCGCCAGGCCCTGCGCCATGGCGTGGCCGATGCCGCCGGTGGAGCCGGTGACCAGCGCGGTCTTGCCCTTCAGGCTGGAGGAGGTTTGTTCCATGGGGATTGTTGGGTGATAGCGTTAACATTATCACCGAAAATATGCGCCTGTGGAGCTCACGTGCTTTCGCGCTGGATGACCTCGAAGCCCAGGTCCAGCCGCACGCCGCCGTCTTCGCCGCGCAGGCGCGCCAGGAAAGCCTCGGCGCTGCGCCGCCCGATCTCCAGGCGCGGCAGGCGCAGGCAGGTGAGCTTGGGCACCGTGTGCTGCAGGATGTCCAGGTCGTCAAAGCCGGCAATGGCAATGCGCCCCGGCACCTTCCAGCCGCGTCGCTGCGCCTCGAACAGCGCGCCGATGGCCAGCACGTCGCCGGCAAAGAAGATCGCGTCCACATCGGGCACGCGATGCATCATGTCCACCATGGCGTGCGAGCCGGACGTCAGCCCCGGGCCCACTTCCATGACCAGCAGCGGATCCTTCTTGCGGCCCAGCGCCTTCAGCCCGGCGTAGTAGCCGCGCTGGCGCTCGCGCGCGCGGCGGTTGGTGCGCGTGTCCAGGCTCACGAAGCCGATGCGCTTGTAGCCGCGCGCGCCCAGGTGCAGCGTCATTGCCTTGGCGGCCTCGGCATTCGAATAGCTCACCACCATGTCGATCGGGTCGCCGGGCACGTCGCCGGTCTCGATCACCGGCACTCCGGCGCGCTCGATGAGCTGCAGCGCCTTGGGCGTGTGGTCGGTGTTGTGCAGTATGAGCCCGCACACGCGCTGCGCGAGAAAGGCGCCGATCAGCGCTTCTTCTTCCTGCAGCGAATAGCCGCTGTCGGCAATCAGCAGGTGCAGGCCGGCGGTGCGCAGCACGTCGGCCGTGCCCTTGACGGTGTCGGCGTACAGCGAGTTCTGGATGCTGGGGACGATCTGCCCCACGACGGTGGAGCGGTTGGATGCGAGGTTGGCTGCGATGCTGTTGGGCACGTAGCCGATTTTCTGGACCGCATCGAGCACGGTCTTGCGGGTTTCCTCGGAGAGCTTGTGCGGCTCGCGCAGCGCGCGCGAGACAGTCATGAGCGACACGCCGGCGGCGCGTGCCACATCGCGCATGCGGGCCCCCTGCCCTCCAGCGCGGATCTTCCCCTCAGCCACGTTCGTTCTCAACCATGCGGGAAATCATAAGCGAAGCCTCCCATTCCAATTATGATAGCGGTATCATAATGCCACCATTTTCCCGAACCCCCAAGGATGCGAGCCATGACAGAAGAACTGGAGACATACCGCGTTTACGCCATCAAGTACGGCCGCCACGAGCGGCGCTCGTCGGCCAACTTCATCGGCGGCGACAGCCACGACGTGTCCATGCCGCTGGACTATTTCGTCTGGGCCATCGTCGGCAAGACCCGCACCTTCGTGGTGGACACGGGCTTCGACCAGTCCGAGGCCGACCGCCGCGGCCGCCACATCACCAAGCCGATCCAGGCCGGGCTGGCCGAGCTGGGCATCGACACCAACACGGTGGAGGACGTGATCATCACCCACATGCACTACGACCACGCCGGCAACCGCGACCTGTTCCCCAAGGCCAAATACCACCTGCAGGACCGCGAGATGGCCTACTGCACCGGCCGCTGTATGTGCCACGGCGCGCTGAACCTGCCCTTCCTCGCCGACGACGTGGCGAGCATGGTGCACAAGGTGTTCAAGGGCCGCGTGGCATTCCACGACGGCGACTCGAAGATCACCTCCGGCCTGAGCCTGCACCGCGTGGGCGGCCACACCGACGGGCTGCAGGTGGCGCGCGTGCACACCGAGAAGGGCTGGATGGTGCTGGCCTCCGACGCGTCGCACCTCTACGCCAACATCGAGCAGAAGCGGCCTTTCCCCGCCGTCTACAACGTGGGCGACATGCTGGAGGCGTACCAGCGCATCTACAGCCTGGCCGATTCGCCGCAGCTCGTCATACCGGGGCACGACCCGAAGGTGCTGGACCTGTTCCAGTCCGAGAAAAAAGAGCACGAAGGCTGGATCGTGCGGCTTGACGGCGGCATGCGCTGAACGGAACACACACACCCATGAAAACCACCACCACCCGGCGCGCTGCGCTCATCGCATCCGCCGCACTGGCTTTCGCATCGCCGCTGTTCGCGCAGGCCCAGGCCTTCCCCGCCAAGCCCGTGCGCATCATCGTGCCTTACCCGCCCGGCGGCAGCGTGGACCCGGTGGCGCGCATGCTCGCGCAAAAGCTGGGCGACCTCTGGGGCCAGCAGGTCATCGTGGACAACCGCCCCGGCGCGAGCACCATCATCGGCACCGACGCGGCCGCCAAGTCGCCGCCCGACGGCTACACGCTGCTGTTCACGGCAAGCACGCATGTGAGCAACCCCCTGCTCTTCCCCCGCCTGCCCTACGACAGCGTGAAAGATTTCGCCCCGGTCACGGCCGTGTACCTGGCCGACTTCGTGCTGGTGGCGCACCCCTCCGTCAAGGGCAACACGCTGCAGGAATTCATCGCCGACGCGAAGGCGCGCCCGGGCCAGTACAGCTTTGCATCGGCCGGCAACGGCAACGCCAACCACATGGCGGGCGAGCTCTTCAGCATGATGACCGGCGTGAAGCTGCTGCACGTGCCCTACAAGGGCGGCGGCCCACTGCTCACCGACCTGATCAGCAACCAGGTGCAGCTCTATTTCGCGGTGCCTGCCGCCGTCATACCGCACCTGCAAAGCGGCAAGCTCAAGGCATTCGCCACCACGGGCGACGCGCGCCTGCCGCTCATGCCCAATGTGCCGACCTTCAAGGAAGCGGGCCTGCCCGGCTTCGGCATGCGTTCATGGCTGGGCATCCTCGCGCCCGCGGGCACGCCAAAGAACATCGTGCAGAAAGTCTCCACCGACTTCCACAAGGTGCTGGCCATGCCCGACGTGCAGGAAAGGCTGCAGAGCCAGGGCCAGACGCCGTTCATCACCACGCCCGAGCAGTTTGCCAACGTCATGAAGGACGACACCGCCGAGTTCGCGCGCGTGATCAAGGCCGCCAACATCAAGATAGATCAATGAAAGCCTGCCCGAAGCGCCTTCGGCCACGTGCCATCGCCAGAGGCGATGGCTCTTCGGCCCGGCGAAGCCGGTTCCGCGGTGGCCCACGAAAGGGGCTGCTGTGATGCTTTCGGGCTGGGGCGTAGTCATCACGGGCGCGGGCAGCGGCATGGGGGCCGAGGCGGCGCGGCGCTTTGCGCAGGCGGGCGCGCGCGTCGTGGTGTCGGACGTGAATGAAGCTTCTGCCGTTGCCATGGCGCGCGAAATCGACGCGACGGGCAAGCAGGCCATCGGCGTGCATTGCGACGTGACGTCCATTGACGATTGCGCGCGTCTCGTTGCGGCGGCAGAGGCGCATTTCAACGCGCCCATCGACGTATTCCTCGCCAATGCCGGCGTGAGCTTCGCGGGCAATTTTCTCGAAGCCGACCCGCAAGCCCTCAAGCGCATCGTGGACGTCAACGTGACCGGCAGCATCTTCAGCGCGCAGGCGGCATTGCGCAGCCTGGTGAAGAGCCCGCGCGCCAGCCTGATCTTTACGTCGTCATTGAGCGGCGTGGTCGCGCGCGGTAAGCGCAGTGTGTACAACGCGTCCAAGCATGCGCTCGGCGGGCTGGTGAAGGCGCTGGCGCTGGAGTTCGGCCCGCAGGGTGTACGCGTGAATGCCATCGCGCCGGGTGCCACTGATACGCCCTTCCTGCGCGCGCACCTGGCCAAGGTGAATGACGATGTGGATGCAGCAGTTGCACGTGTGGTGAGCGGCATGCCGCTGGGCCGGCTCGTGTCGCCGCAAGATTTCGCCGAGGCCGCGCTGTTTCTCGCGTCTCCTGCGGCGGGCGCGATTACGGGCCACACGTTGTTGCTGGATTGCGGGGCTGCGGCTGGGAATATGTGAGAGTGGGTGCATCTCTCTCCGGAGAAGACGCCCGGTATGCGGTGGGGCTTGGGTGGCCCGTCAAGCGTGGCTGAAGCGCGGAGGTTTGGGGTCGAGCGCGCAGCGCGTTTCCCAAACTGACTCATCGGCGCTGTTTGAGTGCAGCGCTGAAAGCGCGAAACGAGTTCGCCGATGCGACCCCGAACCGAGCACTGGAAGGTGCCGGAAGGGCCCACGCGCCCGGGCCGCCCAGGCCGCACCGCATGCCGGGCGTCTTCTCCGGAGAGGGAATTCTGACGCCAGCCCTCACCCCAGCCCTCTCCCAGAGGGAGAGGGAGCAACAACCTCTCTGCAACGCAGACCGTCAGTCCAGCTTGACGTTAGCCGCCTTGATGATCTTCCCGAACTTGTCCATGTCGGTCTTCATCTGCCCGGCGAACTGCTCGTTGGGCATGTTCAGCCGCTCCATGCCGGCCGCGTCGAGCTTCTCCTTCATCTCGGGCGTGGCCATGATGCGGTTCACCTCGGTGTTCAGCTTGGCAACCACGTCCTTGGGCGTGCCGGCGGGCGCGAGCAGCGCGTACCAGATGCGCACTTCATAGCCGGGCAGGCCTGCCTCGGCGATCGTCGGCACCTGCGGCAGCACGGCCATGCGGCTCGGGCTGGAGACGGCCAGCGCCTTCAGCTTGCCCGCCTTGATGAAGGGCAACACGATGATCGGGCTGCCGAAGCTGAACTGCACCTGCCCGCCGACCGCGTCGGTAATGGCCGGCGCACCGCCCTTGTACGGCACGTGCGTGGTCTTCACGTCGGCCATCATGTTCATCAGCTCGCCCGCCAGGTGGTTGGGGTTGCCGCTGCCGGCGGACGAATAGTTCAGCGTGCCCGGCTTGGCCTTGGCCAGGGCGAGGAATTCCTTGAGGTTGCTGGCCGGCACCGACGGGTTGGTCACGAGGATCAAGTCGGCCGTGCTGACTGTTGCCACCGGCGTGAAGTCCTTGATCGGGTCGTACGCGGTGGGCAGCAATTGCGGGTTGGTCACGTGCGAGGACGCTGTCAGCAGCAGCGTGTAGCCGTCGACCGGCGCCTTGGCCGCAAAGTCGGTGCCGATCACCGTGTTGCCGCCGGGGCGGTTGTCCACGATCACCTGCTGGCCAAAGGTTTCGCTCATGCGCTGGCCGATCACGCGGGCCAGCGGGTCCACGCTGCCGCCCGGCGGGAAGGGCACGACCAGGCGGATCGGCTTGTTCGGGAATGCGCCGCCTGCTGCGGGCGCGGCGGCCAGCACCAGGGCTGGCACGGCAGCGGCGCAGGCGGCCAGCGCGACGGCGCTCAAACGGGCGCGCATTGAAAACGTCTTCATGTTTGTCTCCTGGGGAATCTCTTGAAATGATGATAGCGCAAACTTGCCTTGCGCCAGTCTAGGACGGGGGTCATGGGCTGTCAAGTCAGCACAAGGTTCAGCGGCGCAGGTTGGTGGTGGACATCACGGCGCACAGCTGGCCGTGCTGGTTGCGGAATTCGCGCCGCATCACCACCACGCCCATCACGCCCGACTTGCCCTGTTTTACCGAGGTGTCGGCGATGGAGGTGGTCACGGTGATCGTGTCGCCCACGATGATGGGCTCATGGAATTCATAGCCGTCCTCGCCGTGGATGGTCGCCTTGCCGAACGGGAACTTCAGCGTGCCCTCGCGGCAATTGAAGAACACCAGCCACAGCAGCGGCCAGGGCGCGACGATGCCGCGGTAGCCCCGCGCCCTGGCGGCCGCGTCGTCATAGTGGATCGGGTCGAAGTTCTCCACCGCCAGCGCCATGCGGCGCACCGACACCTGCTCGATGGGCATGGAGTCCGGCGCGCCGACCGGCCCGCGCATTGACTGCAGGTAAGCCTCGATTTCAGGCAGTTGCATTTCGGCTTTTACTTCGCTCATGCGCGGCTCCCTTCAACACGCAGCGGCAGCCGCGCCCTGGCGGTGCCGGGCGTGGTGACCTTGCCGTCCTGGTTGACGATGCGGCAGTCGATCTCGACGAAGCCCGCGCCGTCTTCGACCCAGGCGCGCTTGATGCTGGCGTGGATGTGCGCGATGTCATGCGGCATGGTGGTGCCGGCGTTGCGGTCCCAGAACGACAGCACGCGCGCATTGCGGCCAAGCCAGTGGGTCAGCTCGGTCAGCATGTAGCTGGCCATGAACGGCCCCGACAGCAGCACGCCGGGCAGGCCGACTTCCTTCGCGGCCTTGCTGTCATGGTGGAACTCGGACGCGTAGTTGTCGCACGCGCCGGCCCAGCGCACCTGGTGGCCCACCTGCATCGGGCCCTTGGTCACGACGGGCATTTCCTGGCCCTCGGCAAAGTCCTCGAAGAACTTCTGCGCGGGCTCTTTCACGTCAACTTTGAACATGCCTTGAGGCTCCTTGTGTGTGTTGCTTTACCGCGCGAGGCGAAAGCGCGGGATGGTGACTTCCGGCGTTACCGGGTCGAACACGGCCTGCACCGCGTCGCCCACGCGCACCTCGCTGTTCGGCGTGCCGACGATGTTGCTGAACATGCGCGGCCCTTCTTCCAGCTGCACCAGCGCGACGTTGTAGGGCAGCTCGCCCTTGAAGCCGGGGTGGTAGGCCTGGTGGAACACGATGTACGAGAACACCGTGCCGCGGCCGGACATGTCGGCCCAGTTGAATTCAGTGGACAGGCAGCGCGGGCACACGGCGCTGATCGGGTAGCGCACGTGCGCGCAGGCTGCGCACTTCTGCAGGCTCAGGCGGCCCGCCCGGCAGGCGTCCCAGAACGGGCGGTTCTCGTCGTTGAGCGTGGGCAGGGGCTTGGTGTAGTCGCTCATCGCATCAGCCCTTGCGCAGCACGAGTGCATTCGCGCAGTTGAGCGCCTGGCCGCGCCCCGTCACCAGGCCCAGCTCGGCCCCGGCCACCTGGCGCGCGCCGCACTGGCCACGCATCTGGTTCACGCCTTCCACAATATGCAGCCAGCCTTCCATGAACGACTCCGACAAATTACCGCCGGCAGTGTTCACCGGCAGTTCGCCACCCAGCTGGATGCGCCCGTTTTCCACAAAACCGCCCACCTCGCCCGGCTTGCAAAAGCCGCCGTGTTCCAGCCACAGCATCACGCTGGGCGTGAAGTTGTCATACAGCTGCGCCACCTGGATGTCCTTCGGGCCGACGCCGGCCATGGCGTAGGCGTCGTTCACCGCGCGCTTCTGGTGCGGCGCGTACCACCAGTCCTCGGTGCCGAGGTTTTGCGTGGTGTAGGCCTGGCCCATGCCGCGGATCAGCACGCGCGGCTGCTTGAGGTCGCGCGCGCGCTCAGCGCTCGAGACGATGATGCACACGCCGCCGTCCGACACCAGGCAGCAGTCCAGCAGGTGCAGCGGCTCGACGATCCAGCGTGAAGCCTGGTGGTCTTCCACCGTGATCGGCTTTTGCATCACGGCCTTGGGGTTGAGCGAGGCGTGGTAGCGGCAGGCCACTGCAATTTCGGCCAGCTGGCGGCTGGTCGTGCCGTACAGCGCCATGTGGCGCGACGCGGTGATCGCGCTGTTGGCGGCGGCCGACATGTAGCCCCAGATAGAGGATGAATCGCCCCAGCCCTGCGCGCGGTCGAACTTGCCGCCGCCGGTGGCCGCCGCGTCGCCGAACAGGCAGGCCACGTGCGAGGCCATGCCCGCGTTCACCGCAAGCACGGCCTGCTGCACCAGCGCGCCCGCGGTGGAGCCGCCCATGTTCATGGTGCCGGTAAAGCGCGGGTTGATGCCCAGCGTCTCGCCCACGCGCAAAAAGTTGAGCGCGCCTTCGGGCGTGGTCTGCCCCGGCAGCGTGAGGATGCCGTCGATGTCGTCCTTGCGCAGGCCGCTGTCGTCCAGCGCGGCCTTGAATGCGTCCACCACCAGCGACATGGCCGTGGAGCCCGGCACCTTGCCCTGCGCGCTCGCGCCCACGCCGACGATGGCGCACTTGTCGCGCAGCGGGTTCACGGTGGTGTTCATTTCAGCACCTGCTCCGCTTCGAGTTCATCGATCTCCTTGTCGCTCAAAGCCAGCATGCCGCTCAAAATCTCGCGCGTGTGCTCGCCCAGCAGGGGCGCGGGGCGTGTGGGGCGCACGGGCGTGTGCGAGAAGCGGAACGGCAGCGCGTTGTAGAGCGACTCGCCCATCTCTGCATGCGGCAGGCGCACCCAGTGATTGCGGTGCGCGAGTTGCGGGTCGCTGCGGGTTACGTCGCGCGCGTCCTGCACGGCGCCGGCGGGGACGCCTTGGGCTTGCAGCTTCGCCATGAGTTCATGTGCGTCCTGGGTTGCCGTGAACGCGGCGATGCGCTTGTTGAGTTCTTCGCGGGCGGCGTAGCGCGCAGGCATGATTTGCCAGCGCGGATCTTTGGCCCACTCCACCGTGGATGCCGGATCGAGTCCGGCATGACAAGTTGAAGCCACGTCCACGAACGCCGACCACTGTGCGTCATCCATTACTGTGATCGCAATCCAGCGGTCGGTGCCCTTTGCCGGATACACGCCATGCGGCGCGGCCCACGGGTGGTCGTTGCCGCGGCGGTCCTGCAGATTGCCGTTGACCGTGAGGTCGAGAAAAGTCGGCCCCATCAGCGAGAGCATGGGTTCGGTCTGCGCGAAGTCGATGAACTGGCCCTTGCCGGTGCGCCTGCGGTAGCGCAGTGCGGCCAGCAGCGCGAACGCCGCGTGGCAGGGGTTGGGCAAATGGTCGGGGTAGTTGGTGCCGGTGCCGGCGGGCACGCGCCCCGGCATGCCGCTCAGGTACTGGATGCCGGTGAGCGCGGCAATGCTGCTGCCCGTGCCGCGAAAGTCGCGCTGCGGACCCTGCGAGCCCTGCATCGACATCGCCAGGTAAATGATGTCGGGCTTGATCTTCGCGCAGTCCTCGAAGCTCAAGCCGAACTTCTCCATCACGCCGGCGGCGAAGTTGTTGGCCACGATGTCGCTCTGCGCGATGAGCCTTTTGATGACGCCCAGCGCGCGCGGGTGCTTCATGTCGATGGTGATGCCGCGCTTGCTGGTGTTGCGGTCGGCGAAGTAGCCGCTGCGGTTGAAGCCCGGCTTGCCGTCCTTGTACGGCCCGGCCAGGCGCAGCGAGTCGAGCCGCGTCGAGCTTTCAATCTTGATGACGTCGGCGCCCATGTCGCCAAAAATCTTGGTGGTGTAGGAGCCCGCGCCGATCCAGCAGAAGTCGGCCACGCGCAGCCCGGCGAGCGGGAGTTTGCGGTCGCTCATGCGGCGGCTCCCATCGAGACGAGGCGCGACAGATCCTGCGCGCCAATGCCCAGCTCGCCCAGAACCTCCGCCGTGTGTTGGCCCAATGCAGGCGCGGGGCGATGCACCCGCCACGGCGTGCCCGACATCACGTAGGGCGCGCCCGGCATCAGCGCAGCCGCCTTCAGCAGCGGGTGTGTGAACGCCACGAAGTGCCCGCGTGCCTTGAGCTGCGGGTTCTCCAGCAGGTCGGCCGGCGTGCTGACCGGCGCCAGCGGAATCAGCCGCTTCTGCCCTTCGCTGTACAGCCAGGCCTTGGTGTGCTGGCGCGCCCAGCGCATGAACAGCTCACCAAAAACATCGCGCGCCTCGGGGCTCTTCAGGTAGGCAAGGTCGGCCCACTCCGGCCCGAACAGCCTGTCCACACCTTCCATGTGTTCGTCCTTGAACCACTGCAGGCTGCGTGACCACGCCGGGCTGTTGCCGATGCCGCGCGAGCCGAGGTAGATGTAGCCGTCTTTGCACTCGAACAGGCCGTAGCCCGCGAAGCGCTGCTCGGCCAGCGGGCGCTTGCGCACCACACCTTCGAGGTCAAATGTCTGCGCTGCGTTCTCCAGCGCCAGCGTCACCGCCTCCTGCATGGAAATGTCCACGTGCTGGCCCTGGCCTGTGGCTTCCGCTTCGGTCACTGCCAGCATCGCCGCCACCGCGCCGTACATGGCGGCGCACATATAGGCCTGGTTGCCGTGTGCCTGGGTGGGCGCTGCGTCGTGGTAGCCGCCCATGTACAAGAGGCCGCCCATCGCCAGGCCCACAAGGTCAGTGGCTTGCATGTCGGCATAAGGGCCGGTCTGGCCGAAGGGCGTGATGCTCGCCATGACGAGTTGCGGACGGACGCGTGACAGTGCCGCGTGGCCGATGCCGCGCGCGTCCATCCAGCCCGGCGGCGCGGTCTCGATCACCAGGTCGGCAGTCGCGGTCAGCTCGCGCAGCAGGCGCTGCCCGCTCGCGGTTTCAAGGTCCAGGCAAATGCCGCGCTTGCTGGTGTTCTGGCAGGCGAAGTTCAGGCTGCGCTCCGTGCCCGCGACGCTGCCGATGAACGGCGGCTCGCGGCGCAGCGCCGTGCCTTGCGGCGGCTCCACCAGGATCACGTCAGCGCCCATGTCGGCAAACAGCTTGCCGCTGTAGTTGCCCATGGGGCCGGAGAGGTCGAGGACGCGCAGTCCCTCGAGGGCGGTGTCCATCGTCTAGCGGCCCTTCCACACGGGCGGGCGCTTTTCCTGGAACGCCACGCGGCCCTCGATGCGGTCCTCGGTGTCCTTGAGGATGCCGTACATGTACTTGTCGATGTGCAGCGCATGCACCAGCGGCAGGTCCTGTCCCTGCACCACCAGCTGCTTGACGGCGCGCACGGCCAGCGGCGCATTGGCGGCGATGCGCCTGGCAATGCCTATTGCCGTGGGCATCAGTTCAGACAACGGCACCACCTTGCTGACCAGGCCGATGCGCAGCGCTTCCTTCGCGTCGATCATGTCGCCGGTCAGCAGCATCAGCATGGCGTCGGACTTGCCGATGGAGCGCGGCAGGCGCTGCATGCTGCCGCCGTAGGGAATCGTGCCGCGCTTCACTTCGGTCAGGCCGAAGCTGGCGTTCGCGGAACAAATCGCGATGTCGCAGGCCAGCAGCAGCTCGGTGCCGCCTGCCAGCGCGTAGCCGTTGACGGCGCAGATGATCGGCTTGTCGGTGGTCAGCCCGTGGAAGGCGCTGCCCGGCTCGCCGCGGCCCAGCAGCAGCTCGGCATAGCTCTCTTTGGGCGGCATGGTTTTCTTCAGGTCGGCGCCGGTGCAAAAGGCCTTGTCGCCCGCGCCCGTGAAGATGATGACGTGGATGCTGTCGTCATTGCGCATGCGCTCGTAAAACGCATACAGCTCCTCGCGCATCTCGGGGTCGATGGAATTCATCGCATGCGGGCGGTTGAGCTCCACCACACAGACGCGATCCTCCACGGTGATATTGAGGTTGGGCATTGCGGCTCCTGGATTGGTAAACGGTTATACGACGATTTGCCCGATACCCAGCTTGCGCCGGTAGTCGGGATCGACTTCATGAATGGCCTTGAGCTTTTGCAGTTCCACCAAGCCCATGGCGTCAAAGGGCCTGGGCACGGCGGGCTCGCTGCACACGACCTGCTGCGCGAAAAGCGCGTCAATCTCCGGCGCGCTCTTGTGCAGCACCTCGCGCAATACCGCCGCGCCGTCTTCGCCGTAGCGCGGCGCGGGCTTGCGGATGCGCACGTCGCGCCGCGCCAGCTTCCACGGGCGGCCCATGATCGGGCGCACGCCCATGGGCTCGGCCAGCTGCACGCGCTCCTGGAAGCCACGCGCGGCCATGTGCTCGTCAAGCAGCAGGTCGCGGTTATTGAAGACGGGGCCGCAAGCTATTTGCGCGGACTGCAGGCGGCGCATCAGGGCGCGCGCGTCCTTGTCGCGCACCCACTGCGCTACCAGCGCGTTGACATGGTCGCGCCGCGCGCGCCGCGCCTCTTCCTTCGCAAGGCTCAAGTCCACTGCAAGGCCATCGGCCGCCATCATCGCGGCCAGCGCCTGCCACTGCGCATCGGTCTCCACGCTCAGCGCAACCCACTTGTCATCGCCCGCGCACGGGTAGGCATCGCCCGGCACATGCAGTGCATCTTCGTTGCCGATGCGCTCCATGTCCGTGCCGTCGATCTGGAATTGCAGCAGCGGCTCGGGAATCATCGCCACGCCTACCTGGTACATGCCGAGGTCAATCCACTGGCCCTCTCCCGCCTGGCGCACATGGTGCAGGGCTGCGAAGATGGCCGAGAGCCCGGTCCAGCACGGCGGAAAGTCGGGGTAGGACTGGCCCACCTTCCACGGCTTGTCGCCCCGGTAGCCGGTGTAACTGGTGATACCCATGGTCGCTTCGAGCGTCGTGCCCTGGCTGGGGAAGTTGGCCCACGGCCCGCTCGAGCCGTAGCCGGTGTTCGACAGGCCCACGAGTTTCGGGTTGATCCTGCGCAGCTCGGCCTGGTCCAGGCCCCAGCCGCTCATGACGCGCGGCGTGAAGTTGTCCACCACGATGTCGCTCTGCGCCACCAGCTCGCGGAACAGCTGCTTTGCCTCGGGCCTGGCCATGTCCAGCACCATGGACTTCTTGCCGCGGTTCACCACTTGGAAGATGCCCGAGCGGTTGATCGCGTCCACGCGCGTGTCGTTGTCCAGGTAGGTCGTCAGCACGCCCTGGCGCGTCGGGTCGAGCTTGTGGGGAGACTCGATCTTGATGACTTCGGCGCCCAGGTCGCTCAGCATCGCAGCCATGTAGGGCACGGCGACGACGGTGGACAGGTCGAGCACGCGCAGACCTTCGAGCGGCAGGCGCGCCTGCGACGCTGCCACGGGCGCAGGCGTGGGGCGCGCTTCCAACCCGGCCAGCACTTGCTGCGTGTGCTCGCCCAGCACCGGCGCGCGCCGCCGCACATTCGTTGGCGTGGCCGACATCTTTGTCAGCACCGCCGGGTAGCGGTAGCTGCGGCCCGACGGGTGCTCCACATCCACCCACAGGCCGCGCTGCGCCAGTTGCTCGCACTCCAGCAGGTCGGGCGCGGTCTGCACCACGCCCATCAGCAGGCGGCGCTTCGATCCGTCGAGGAAGATTTCTTTCGCGTCACGGTCCTTCACGCTCTGGGCAATCAGCGCGCGCACTTCTTCCACATGCTGCGCGCGCTGCTTGTTGCTCGCAAACTTCGGGTCGCGCAGCGCTTCGTTATGAAACAAATCGGCGAATGTCTGCGGCGGCATCGGCCCGCCGGCCTGCATGGCCAGGTAGCCGCGCCGTGTCTGTATGGGCGCGCCCGAGAACGGGTCCTGCACCGCGAGGCGCCTGCCCTGGATCGCACCCATGAAGCTGTAGTAGGTCTCGCAGGTAATCAGCTCGGACGCAAGGCATTCCTGCACTGACAGGTCCACATGGTCGCCAATGCCGTCGCGCTGCGCGGCGCAGTGCGCGGCCAGCGTGGCATAGGCCGCGTTAAGGCCGCCACACAGGTAGGCCTGGTTCAGCCCGTGCTTGAGCGGCGCGCGGTCGGCCTGCCCGCTGATCTGCATGATGCCGCTCATGGCCTGCTGTACCAGGTCGCTGCCGGCGTACTGCGCATACGGGCCTTCCTGCCCGAAGTCGGTCACCGAGGTCACGACCACGCGCGGGTTCCACTCGAGCATTTGCTGCGGCGACATGCCCCACGCGGCCAGGGTGCCGGGCTTGAAGCCCTCGATGACGATGTCGCTTTGCTTCACCAGCGCCTCGATCTGCGCACGCGCACCGGCGGAGCCAAGCTCGAGCACGATGCCGCGCTTGTTCCAGTTCAGGCAGGCGAACATCAGGCTGCGCTCTTGCACGGGGCCGTCGGCTATCAGGGGCGGCAACACGCGCCCCGGGTCGCCTGCAGCAGGCTCCACCTTCACCACGTCTGCGCCAAAGTCGCCCAGCAGGCGCGCCGCCAGCGGCCCGGCAATGCCCTGGCTCAAGTCGAGCACGCGCACGCCGTCGAGCGCGTTGCGTGGAGCAGCTGCGGCAGCCATCAGCCCAGCAGCTTGCGCGCAATCAGGATGCGCTGGATTTCACTCGCGCCGCCGCCAATCTGCGCGTGGCGCAGCAGCCGGTAAAACAGCGTCAGCGGCAGGTCGAGCGACTCGCCCATCGCGCCGTGCACCTGGATGCCGTGGTCCACGCAGCGCGCGCCCCATTCGCCCGCGCACAGCTTCACCAGCGCCGCCTCGCTGCGCACGTCGTCGCCCGCGTCGGCGCGCGCGGCCACTTCATACGTCATGGAGCGCAGCGCCGTGATGTCGATATGCATGTCCACCAGGTGCCACTGGATGGCCTGGCGCTCCGACAGCCGCTTGCCAAAAGTGACGCGCTGCTTGGCCCATTCCACCGACATGTCCAGCGCGCGCTGCATCTTGCCCAGTGCATACGGCCCGCGCAGCAGGCGGTCGTGGATGGTCAGCCAGCGCTGGCCCAGCGTAAAGCCCTTGCCGACTTCACCGAGCACGTCTTCGTCGGGCACAAACACGTCGTCGAAATGCACCACGTGCTGCTTGGCAATGGTGGACAGCCAGGTGCGGATGCCCGGCACTTCCACGCGCAGCCCCGGGTTCTTGCGGTCCACCAGGAACATGGTGATGCCGCCGCGCTGGCGCTTCTCGGCGTCCGTCACCGCCTGCACCATGAGGAAGTCGCACTCGTCGGCGTTCGATATCCACATCTTCGTGCCGTTGAGCACCCAGCCGTTGCCCTTGCGCACGGCGCGCGTCTGCATCATGCCGCCGGGGTCGGAGCCCGCGTTCGGCTCGGTCTGCGCAAAGGCCGTGGTCTTGGTGCCCTCGATGATGGGCTTCAAAAAGCGGTCCACCTGGTCGCCCTTGCATTCGTACAGGATGTTGGGCACGTTGGCCAGCGGCAGCGTGATCGGCGTGTAGTACAGCTGCTCGAGGATGGCGACCTGCGTCAGCATCGGCAGGCCCATGCCGCCGTATTGCTCGGGCACCATCAGGTACCACAGGCCGGTGTCGCGCGACAGTCCTTCTATCTTCTTTGCCACCTCGGGCGAGAACGCCGCGCGGATGGCCGGCAGCTCGCGCATGCCGTAAGCCTGGTTGGGGCTGGACAGCCACTCCTGCTCCAGCGGCATGAGTTCGTCGCGCACGATGCGTTTGGCAACGTCGCAAAACTCCAGCACTTCGGGCGGCAATTTGAAGTTCGCGGAGGATGTGGAGGAAGAGGCGTGCATGGTATGGAGGTCTCGCAATGGTGAATCAACCGGCAGCGCGTGCTGCTGCCAGCTGGTAAATGGTGGATGTGTTCTTCAGCGTGTCAACCGACATCAGCGCCTCGAACAGCGGCTTCGGGTCGGCATGCAGGCGGCCGGCGGCAAGGCAGGTCTCGAACTTGCTGAACAGTTCGCCCGCGCGCAGCGGCAGCTCGGGCCCGCCGCGCACATAGTCCACGGCGCGGCTGTGGCGCTGGCCGTCCATCGTCTCCAGCACCACGACGTCCTGCGGCGCTTCGCCGGGGCGCGCCGGGTCTTCGCTGTCTTCGGTCAGCACGGCGACCAGCGCCATGAGCCGGCGCACGTCTTCGCGCTGCACGAACTCATCGCGCAGCTCCAGCAGGCTGCAGCGTTGCTCCAGCAGGGCGCACGCCATGGAGAACTGCATGCTGAACTTGGCCTGCATTTCGTTTTGCGGGTTGTCAAAGCGCAGCGTGGACTTGTTGCGCCGGCTGGTCGTCACGGTCACGCGCCGCACCTGCGCGGGCGTCACGTCATGCTCTTCCAGGATTTCCAGCATGCCGTCGAGCGCGCGGTGCGACGCAAAGCAGTTCGGGTACTTCTTGGTATTGATGCCGCCGCGCGGCAGCTTCCATTCGCGCCCGGCCTCGATGGGCGATGCAACATCCACCCTGCCCTGCGGCGAGATGCCGGTCATCAAGCCCTTCAAATGCTCCAGCGCGTCGGGCGAGCCGGTGAAGCCGCCGGCAGCCAGCCGCGCCGCCATGACACCCGCCTGTGCCGCGCGCCCCGCGTGGTAGGGCTTGGTCATGCTGCCGAAGTTGGCGATCAGCCCGCCGCTTTGCGACGCGCCAATGGCCAGCGCGTGCACGGCCTGCTGTGCATCGAGCCCGCGCAGCGATGCGCACGCGGCCGCGGCGGCTACCGGGCCGAACACGCCGGTCGGGTGCCAGCTGTGGTTGTGATAGTGGTCGGCCTCACGGCGGATCAGCTCGGCCCAGGTCTCGTAGCCGGCGGCGTAAGCAGTAGCCATTTGCCGGCCATCGGCGCCGCATGCATCGGCCTCGGCCAGGATGGCAGGAATGATGGACACGCTGATGTGGCCGCGCTGCGCGGCGTCGTCATAGTCGAGCGCGTGCGCGGCGGTGGCGTTGAACAACGCGGCGTCTGCCGCACCAGCCGAGCCCAGGTCCACCAACAGCCGGCTCTCGCCCGCCGCAGGTGCGAGCGCGCTGCGCAAAATGCGCGCCGGCTCGCTGAAGCGCCCCGCTACCAGCGTCGCGAAGTAATCGGTAAAGCCCGTGCGGATGAAGGGCAGCGCCGCGGCGGGCACGTCTTCAAACCGCAGTGCGGCACAAAAGCCGCCAAGCTCTTGGGTCAGGGGCATTCAGGTTGTCTCGGAGGATTTCGCTCATTCTAGCGCTTTTATGTTAGCGCTAACGGTGAACTGTATCGCCTCTATACCAGTGCGTCAAGACGAGGAGGAGTTGTCATTGCGGACCTGATCCGCAATCCCGTGGTGAGCACTTGCCCAATTTAGTACTGATTCTTCGATTGGCTGAGGCCCTTTCAGTCAAGCCGGGTTTTTTGGTAGACAAAGCGGCTGAAGAGATCAAACAGCCTAAGCTTGTGAAGGCATGAATCAATATGAGGCTTGATGGGACAACTGAGGACTATTTTTTCATTCGCGTATGAAATACGTAACGTGTAGGGAATGTCAGAATTTCCTACATAGTCCCTACACGAGTCTTAAAAACAAAGATGGGTTACGTAAAAACTACGTAACCCATTGATTTTACTGGCGGAGTGGACGGGACTCGAACCCGCGACCCCCGGCGTGACAGGCCGGTATTCTAACCAACTGAACTACCACTCCTGGTAGCTTGAAGCTTTTGCA
>Ga0114959_10001809_pt1 | contig 18235 bp, 19 predicted proteins | sample C_130625_EF_Meta_FD_87317 | JGI IMG/M metagenome (GOLD analysis project Ga0114959, IMG submission 87317) | Freshwater microbial communities from Lake Croche, Canada to study carbon cycling - C_130625_EF_MetaG | ecosystem: Environmental > Aquatic > Freshwater > Lake | place: Lake Croche, Canada...
GCCTCCAAGGCAAAACGAATAAAGTTATCTTGATTTGAATTATTTGAGCTCATAGGTCTATATGTTACGCATCATTTCCGCGAACCTCAACGGTATCCGTTCTGCAGTCAAAAAAGGCTTTCTACCCTGGGCTATCAAACAAAATGCAGACTTTATCTGCATGCAAGAGCTCAAGGCCCAACGCGATGATTTAGAAGACGCCATTCTCAATCCCAATAGGATGCAAGGCTATTTTCACCATGCTGAGAAAAAAGGCTACAGCGGCTGCGGCATCTATACGCCACATAAGCCAGATGATGTCTTGTATGGTTATGGCAATGCTGAATTTGACTCTGAAGGGCGCTATGTCGAAGCGCGCTTTAAAGGGCTTTCAGTCATTTCGGTCTACATGCCCTCAGGCTCGAGCTCGCCCGAGCGCCAAGAGGCCAAATATCGTTATCTCGATAGCTTCTTACCCCACCTTATCAAGCTTAAAAAGTCAGGGCGTGAAATTATCCTCTGTGGTGATGTCAATATCGCCCACCATGAAATTGATCTGAAAAACTGGAAGGGCAACCTCAAAAACTCTGGATTCCTGCCAGAAGAGCGTGCATGGCTTACCAATCTTTTTGACAAAGTTGGTTACGTAGATGTGTATCGCAAACTCGAGCCTGAATCTGGAGAGTCTTGTTACACCTGGTGGAGCAATAGAGGTCAGGCCTATGCCAAGAATGTCGGGTGGCGCATTGACTATCACATCAGTACACCAGGCATTGCTGATACAGCTCAGAAAACTTTCGTCTACAAGGATGAGCGTTTCTCTGATCATGCACCACTAGTAGTGGACTACGGCTGGAATCTGTAACTTAAAAACTGTCTTAATCTTTTTTGATCTGAATGATCTTGAAATGAATGGTTGCCCAAATCAGCAGTAAAACTGGCGCACCAATAATCGCGGTACCACAGAAAAATGCTTGATAGCCAAAGTGATCAACAAAGACTCCAGAGAAGCCTGCTAACCACTTGGGCAGAAGTAACATCATCGAACTAAACAAAGCATATTGAGTTGCGGAATACCGAATGTTGGTAAGCGCAGATAGAAAGGCAATGAATGCCGCACTGGCAATGCCGGAACTTAAATTATCAGCGGAGATTACCCAAATCAAACCGTGTAAATCATGGCCCTGAGTGGCCAGCCAAGCAAACAGCAAATTGCTGGCTGCCGATAACACTGCCCCTAAAAACAAAATACGCAAGACACCAAAACGAAGTGTCAGAACGCCGCCAACAAAAGCACCAATCAAAGTCATCACAACACCGAATACCTTGCTCACTGCGGCCACTTCATCTTTGGTGTAACCCATATCGACATAAAAGGGGTTTGCCATAATACCCATCACCACATCACTAATTCGGTAAACGGCGATTAAAGACAAAATCAAAACCGCATGCCAACGATAGCGCGTGAGAAATTCAGCAAAGGGCTCGATCAAGGTTTGGTGTAGCCATGCTTTAGCATTACGAGCCTTAGGCAAATCAATTTTCACCGGCTCTTTACTTAGTAAAGTAGTAATCACACCCACGCTGATTGATGCAGCCATACATAAATATGCAAACTGCCAGGCGCCAGCATCATAGCCACCGCCTGTCTCTGCCCTTGCGGCTAACCACAATACTCCTGCTCCAGACCATATCAAGGCTAGGCGATAGCCCGTTTGATAGGTAGCCGCTAAAGCTGCCTGATGATCGCTATTGGCTGATTCAATTCGAAATGCATCCAATGCAATATCTTGCGTAGCTGAACCAAATGCCACCAATATTGCGCACCAAATAACAGGGTTCAGAGCAAGCTTAGGATCAAGAGTAGACATTCCCACTAGACCCAAAATAATGAGTGCTTGCGCAAATATTAACCAACTACGGCGACGACCTAATAACTTTGTTAATAGCGGAATTTGTAAACGATCAACTAGCGGAGCCCACATCCACTTGAATGCATAAATTAAACCCACCCAGGTCAAATAGCCAATAGTACTGCGATCAACACCGGCCTCGCGCAACCAAAAGCTTAAAGTTCCCAGTATGAGCAGGAGAGGTAGCCCAGCAGAGAAGCCAAGAAACAGCATTCGTAGACATGGCCATTCGAGATACACCCGACAATCAGCAAGCCACGACTGAACCGCCTTCCGCACGATTCTATGCGCTGCGCACGCGGAAGAGCGCCAAACTTCCAAAAAAATTAGGCATCAAGGTCACTTGTTTACCATCATGCAAGATACATTGATCAATTACCTGGAGGCCAAGGCTGGAAGCCAGCTTCTCAAAATCATCCACGGTGAGTACGCGCACATTAGGTGTGTTGTACCACTGATAAGGCAAGCTCTTTGATACCGGCATCCGACCCAGCCCTACCGCCAAACGGTGCGACCAGTGACCAAAGTTTGGAAAGGACACAATTGATTCTTTACCAACACGCACAACTTCACGCAAAATCTTTTCAGTCTGATGAATCGTTTGCAATGTTTGCGAGAGCACAACCATATCAAAACTATTGTCTTCAAAAAGCGCCAGGCCGCCTTCTAAATCTTGCTGAATAACATTCAAACCTTTTTGTACGCAAGAAAGTACGCGCGCATCATCGATCTCTACACCATAGCTGTGAACAGGTTTTTGTTTTTGCAAGAACTCCAAGAAACTGCCGTCGCCACAGCCTAGATCAAGCACCTGGCTGTTAGGGGAAATCCATTTGGCAATGGCTGCAAAGTCTGTACGCTTATTCATGGCGCTCATGATTGAGCCTCCAACATTTGCGCAAAATAGGCTCTTACTAAATTGTGATAACGCTCATCGTCTAACAAGAATGCATCATGTCCATGAGGAGCATCGATCTCTGCATAACTGACTTCGCTCTTATTGCTCAGCAAAGACTGCACAATCTCACGGCTACGATTCGGTGGGAAACGCCAATCCGTTGAGAAGCTCACGACCAAGAACTTAGCTTGCACCTCTGCCAAAGCGCGGTTTAGACTGCCGTCATAGCGACGCGATGGATCAAAGTAATCTAGGGCGCGAGTGATCAACAGATAAGTATTAGCATCAAAGTAAGTAGAAAACTTATCACCTTGGTGGCGTAGATAACTTTCTACCTCAAACTCCACATCAAAGCTAAAGCGATAGTCATTCGATTCGCCATTAGGACGCTGTAACTCACGCCCAAATTTTTCAGCCATGTCATCATCAGATAAATAGGTAATGTGACCAACCATACGAGCAAGGCGCAAGCCACGTTTTGGTACTACGCCATGTTCGTAATAATTGCCCCCATGAAAATCGGGGTCTGACAAAATGGCATTACGCGCCACTTCATTAAACGCAATATTCTGTGCACTCAACTTTGGAGTAGATGCAATCACCACACAGTGATCTAAGCGCTTCGGAAACTGAATAGCCCAGGCCATTGCCTGCATGCCGCCTAAGCTACCGCCCATGACTGCGGCAAACTTTCGAATACCCAACTTATCTGCAAGGCGAGCCTGGGTATTCACCCAATCTTCAACAGTTACCACTGGGAAGTCGGCACCATAGGGCTTGCCAGTTTCTGGATTGGTACTCATTGGTCCAGTAGAACCAAAGCAAGAGCCCAAATTATTTACACCAATGACAAAAAAATGATTTGTATCTACAGGCTTACCTGGACCAATCATATTGTCCCACCAGCCAATATCCTCTGAATCATCAGGATCAGGGCCGGCTACATGATGCGATGCATTCAGTGCATGGCAAATTAAGACAGCATTCGTTTTTTCGGCATTAAGCTTGCCATAAGTTTCGATCACTAAATTGTAGCCAGGTAACATGGCGCCACTCTGCAAAGGCAGGGGCTCGGCAAAATGGATGGTATTTCTAGAGAGGTATAGCTCGCTCATTCTGAGAGGAGTATGCGCAAACTAATATCAGATGCTTCAGTTGGCAACTTCTTAAAACCGCTGCGGGCAAATCGATGCCAACGACCCAAAACAAAACTCATCAACATGGCAGCGCGAATACTGACTTCTTCTTGGCCAACTTGAGCCCATGCGCCGCCCTGGGATTGCGCAATCCGCAATGCCTGCTTCAGAGAGGCTTCAACACGATCTAAAACCTGGGTAATGCGCTCTTGCAAACGATCGTCCTCTTGCAACAAAGCATCGCCCAAAAGAACACGGGTCATGCCAGGATTTTTCTCGGCGAAGAACAACAGCATTTGCAAAATTCCACGGGCTTGCGCAAGGCCAGATTCTTCTTTTTGATTAATCTGATTAATCAAGCCAAAAACAGTTTGCTCAATAAAAGAAATTAGCCCCTCAAACATTTGCGCCTTACTAGCGAAATGACGATAGAGCGCAGCTTCAGAAACTTGAATCTTGGCAGCCAAAGCCGCCGTTGTCACACGCTCGCCTTTGGGGTTTTGCAACATCTCCGCAAGCACTTGCAAAATCTGCAAGCGACGTTCGCCAGGGCGTGGACGCTTACGCGCCTTGCCAGCGTCAGCACTGCTGTTGTCGATATCTGCCGGCTCTAAAGGTTCGCGCACGATTTAGTTACCTTGAGCGAATCATCGTACCGAATGCTTGCTCGGTCAGAATTTCTAGCAATAAGGAGTGTTCAATGCGGCCATCAATGATGTGTACTGAATTCACTCCACTCTTTGCTGCATCTAATGCAGAAGAAATCTTTGGCAACATACCACCAGAAATAGTGCCATCAGCAAACAAGGCATCGATTTCCCTTGCGGTTAAATCAGTGAGTAGCTGCCCATCTTTATCCATAACCCCAGGGATATTGGTCATCATGACCAATTTCTCAGCATGCAGAATTTCAGCCATCTTGCCAGCTACCAAATCTGCATTGATGTTGTAGGCTTGACCTTCTTCGCTAAAACCAATCGGGGAGATCACCGGAATAAAGGCGTCATCTTGCAAGGCTTTGACAACGGCTGGATTAATAGCTTCAATTTCACCAACGAAACCGATGTCAACCATTTTGCCTGGCTCTTTATCGCTAGGAATCATCATCTTCTTGGCATGAATGAGCCCCCCATCCTTACCAGTCAAGCCAACTGCCTGACCGCCAAAGTGGTTGATGAGCATGACAATATCTTGCTGGACTTCACCGCCAAGAACCCACTCCACCACTTCCATGGTTTCATCATCGGTAACGCGCATACCCTGAATAAAGGTTCCGGTCTTGCCGATCTTTTTCAAAGCCTCATCAATTTGTGGTCCGCCACCATGAACAACAACAGGATTCATGCCAACCAATTTCAATAAGATCACGTCGCGCGCAAAACTTTCTTTAAGGCGCTCCTCAACCATCGCATTTCCGCCGTACTTAATAACAATAGTCTTACCGTGATAAGCGCGGATATAAGGTAAAGCTTCAGCAAGAATCTCCGCCTTTAATAAAGGAGAGATATCACTAAGAGTAGGCAAATGCTTGGTCATCGCAAAGAAAATCTATTCGCCAAATAATTTTTGGCGGAGTTCGCGACGCTCTTGAGCCTCAAGAGATAAATTGGCTGTAGGCCTTGCAATTAAACGGTTCAAGCCGATTGGCTCACCAGTTTCTTCACACCAACCATAGTCACCAGACTCAATGCGCGCCAAAGCTTGCTCAACCTTCTTAAGCAACTTACGCTCACGATCACGCGTGCGCAATTCCAATGCGTGCTCTTCTTCAATCGTTGCACGATCAGCCGGATCGGGAACCAAAATATTTTCACGAAGGTGTTCTGTGGTCTCCGAAGCATTCTTCAAAATGTCTTCTTTAAGGGTTAGCAATTTTTGACGGAAAAAATCTAACTGTGCCGCATTCATGTAGTCCTTGTCAGACATTTTGAGCAATTCAGCTTCAGTTAATGGCGCACCTTTTACAGTCTTAGTGCTCGCAGCCTTGCTACTAGCTTTAGCAGCAGTTGCTGGTTTTGTTGCTGTTTTTACCGTCATCTCATTCTTTCCTGGATTTGAAGCATTATTGCCCCATTCTGCCAAACTTTTATTACCCTTTAACCAATATTTGCCAATATTGACCGTGGCGGCGGATTGTACCCGAAACTTTCTACGCCAAACATCCCTCAAGCCCTGCCAGCAGGGTGTCCTTAGGCAAATCAATCCCTATGAAGACCATGCGGGTTTGCTTGGGTTCGGAGCCCCATGGACCGGCTAAATCGCTACCCATCATCTGGTGAACCCCCTGGAACACGACTTTTCGGTTGCTGCCCTTCACATAGAGCACCCCTTTGTAGCGCAACATCTTCTCGCCAAAGACCTCTAGGATGCCCCCCAGAAAGTCTTCCAACTTTTGATGATCAAAGGGTTTATCACTACGAAAAACGAAAGATTGAATGCGGTCTGTGTGCCCTGCATGACCGTGATGCTGGTGGTCATGGCTATGGTCGTGCCCACAGGTACTATGGTCATGATCCTGACTGTGGTCGTGCCCACAATGCTCATGATCGTGATCATCCTGCTCCAAAAAATGTGGGTCAATATCTAGCTTGGCATTCAGATTGAAGCCCTTAAGGTCTAAAACCGCATGAAGAGGCACTACACCCTTTGAAATGCCAGCAATAGGCGCCCTAGGGTTCATATGCATCAGGCGGTTACGCAGAGCATCAACTTCAGCTGGCGTTACAAGATCAGTCTTAGTAATAAAAATCTGATCGGCAAAACCTACCTGACGTTGCGCCTCCTCATGCTCAGTTAGCTGATGTGGGCCATGTTTGGCATCCACGAGGGTAACAACAGCATCTAAGACGTAATGGTCGGCAACATCGTCATCCATGAAAAAGGTCTGCGCCACTGGGCCAGGGTTAGCGACACCAGTCGTTTCAATCACAACACGATCAAAACTAATTTTCTTATCTTTGCGCTGCTCCCAAAGCGCATTCAAAGCCTCAACGAGATCGCCACGAATCGTGCAGCAAATGCAACCATTGCTCATTTGGACGATGTTTTCTTCGTGATCTTGAACCAAAATATCGTTATCAATATTCTCCTCGCCAAACTCGTTCTCAATCACAGCAATTTTTTTGCCGTGGTCTTCGGTGAGGATGTGTTTGAGCAAAGTGGTTTTGCCGCTTCCTAAGAAGCCAGTCAAAATAGTTACCGGGATTAATGCCATGAATGATCCAATCAAAATCTAGAAGTAATACATTTCCCAATCGAGAAACCCACTATCTTACCCAGTTCCTTAATCTTTACCAGCCTTTGCGCGGGGATGTGCTTTATCGTATGCCTGGGCGAGGTGCTGAAAATCTAATGACGTATAAATCTGGGTACTAGCAATACTGGCGTGCCCCAACATTTCTTGTACAGCCCGTAAATCTTGGGAAGATTGCAAGACATGGCTAGCAAAGGTGTGTCGCATCATGTGGGGGTGTACATGGGTGGGCAAGCCAGCACGCATTGCTAAATTACGTAGACGGGCCTGAACTGTACGCGGTGATAAACGCTTTCCGGTTGCCGACAGAAAAAGTGCATTGGATTGCTCGGTAAAGCTACTCACATTCCGAATTTTCCGCCACGCATTGAGCGACTGCATTGCGGGACCCCCAACCGGTACCGAGCGTCTCTTGCCACCCTTACCCAAGACAGTGACTTCGGCAGCATCCCAATCCAACCAACCTGCAGATTCATGTTGGCGATCTTTGCTTTGCATCACATCAATACCCAATAGTTCTGAAAGACGTAAACCTGAGGAGTAGAGCAAATCAATAATCGCTGCATCCCGAGTGGATTCCAAATCTTTTTTCTCTTGCGCCTCTCTGACAGCCTGGTTGACTAGGGCCAGCGCTTGCTCAACCGATAGGGCTTTAGGTAGGGACTTTAAGCGTTTAGGGGCCTTCACATCATCAACTGGATTGGCCACTAAATTACTGGCCACCTTACCAGCATGCGCATCTCGCCTGGCATCTTTCTCTGTTAACCAGTTGTACCAACCGCGCCATGCCGAAAGTGCTCTGGCAATACTTCTAGATGACTTGCCTTTGGAATGCAAACGACCAGCCCAACGACGAACATGGCCATTACTAACCTTTAGTAACTCAATAGAGTCTTCAAGAGCAAAATTTTGTAGATCGCTTAGATCCATGACGTACGCTTTGAGCGTATGTGGTGAGAGTTGACGCAACACATGTAGCTCGTGCAAATACTCTTGCACGAGGGGATGAAGATCAGCCGCCTTGAATGTCATAAGCCTGGATACGATCCAAAGCTGCGGCAGTTAGTTCTGCAATCTGACGCAAATAGAAAGCGCCCATATCTGCTGTGAAGCGGGTTTCGTCTTTGCTGGCCAATAACAGTACTGCAGGCGATTGATTTGCGCCAATACTCTTACCCAGTGGCAAACCGATGGCTACCATGCTTTGCCACTCTGGATCAATGGTGGTTTGACACGCCAGCAAATCTACGCTCGCTGCTGCAAGCTCTTTAGCTGAACCGCAAAGCGGTGTATCAATCCAAGGGCCAAATGCAGAATTAGGCGATAACAATTGCGCCGATTCAACTTCAAATACCTCAGCCAACCCAGAAATGATCGCAGTCTCAACGTCGGACTTATTGTTAGCCTTCATTAAACGTAGTAGCCAAGCAACTAAGCTCTGCTGGGTTTTATCGTTACGGCTACCAAAGTGCAACATCTCACTCAAACGACGATTGAGTTCTTGATTTTGAGTGCGCAACACGGTCATCTGCCGTTCTTGCAATGAGATCGTACGATCTTCATGTGGATGCTTAATGCGAATCTCATTAAAGAGGTCTGCGTAGCGATCAAAGAACCCGGGGGTTGCCTTCAACCACTCGGCAACCAACTCTTCTTGCTCGACCTGTTTTGGATCTATTGCACTCATCAATGTCTTTCTTAACTTAGTTTTTTACGCAAGAGTTCATTTACCTGAGCAGGGTTCGCCTTGCCTTGCGATGCCTTCATAATCTGACCAACAAGTGCATTGAACGCCCTCTCTTTGCCAGAGCGGAACTCTTCGACTGACTTTTGATTGGCTGCAATCACTTGATCAATGATGGCCTCAATAGCTCCACTATCACTAATCTGTTTGAGGCCCTTAGCATCAATCACTTGATCGACAGTGCTTATTGCCTTACCAGCAACAGCCTCGTCCCACAAAATTGCAAAGATATCCTTAGCGATCTTATTAGAGATAGTGCCGTCTGACACACGGGTGATTAATGGGGCTAGATGCTCAGCCTTCAGTGGCGCATCAGCAGTTGCAATCCCCGCACGATTTAGGGAAGAGGCAAATTCACCAGCAATGAAGTTTGCAGCGGCTTTGGCTAAAGGCTTACCCACAATCGTCAATAGCTCCACAAATACTTTTGCAGTATCGCGATCTTGTGTCAGTAATTGGGTGTCATAAGCGCTCAGACCATAGTTTGCTTGCCATTGCTCGCGAAGCTGCGCAGGAAGCGCTGGCATCTTGCTGCTCACTTCTGCAATCCACGCATCATCAATCATGACCGGCAGCAAATCAGGGTCTGGGAAATAGCGATAATCGTTAGCATCCTCCTTACTGCGCATACTACGTGTTTCACCGCGATCAGGATCGTATAAACGAGTCTCCTGAACAACTGTCCCGCCATCTTCGATCAACTCAATCTGGCGACGCACTTCGTATTGGATTGCCTCTTCCAAGAAGCGGAAAGAATTCAAATTCTTAATCTCGCAACGCGTACCAAATTCTTTTTGCCCCATTGGACGTACAGAAACGTTGGCATCACACCGGAAGGAGCCTTCCTGCATATTGCCGTCACATACCCCTAACCACACTACTAGGCTATGCAGAGCTTTTGCATAGGCAACTGCCTCTGCAGCGCTACGCATGACAGGCTCTGTAACGATTTCTAAAAGTGGGGTGCCAGCACGATTCAAGTCAATGCCGCTGGAGGGCTCGCCATGAGGCCCAAGAAAACCCTCTTCATGAACAGATTTACCTGCATCTTCTTCCATATGGGCGCGCGTTAATTCAACAATCTTTATTTCGTCATCAACCAAGATTTCAAGATGGCCGCCCACCACCACCGGAATTTCCATCTGGCTAATTTGATATCCCTTGGGTAGGTCTGGATAGAAGTAATTTTTACGCGCAAAGATACTTGCTGGTGAAATCTTTGCTCCTACTGCCAATCCAAAACAAATCGCGTGCTCAACGGCCTGGCGATTAAGCACGGGCAACACTCCTGGCAAAGCTAAATCCACTGCGCATGCTTGTGTGTTCGGCTCTGCACCAAAGCGCGTACTAGCACCACTAAATATTTTTGAGTTGGTTTTTAGTTGTGCGTGGGTCTCAAGACCAATAACGACTTCCCATTGCATCATGCCACCCCACTAGCTTGTCGCAAATGCCAATCGGTGGCTTGTTGATATTGATGCGCCACTTGTAACAGGCGCGCCTCAGAAAAGTAATTACCAATCAGCTGCATACCGATTGGTAAATTATTTACATTAAATCCGCAAGGCGCACTCATTGCTGGCAGTCCCGCTAAATTAGTTGAGAGCGTATAAATATCTTCTAAATACATTTGCACTGGATCTTTTGACTTTTCGCCTAAGCGCCAAGCTACATCAGGTGCAACGGGCCCTAGAATCACATCACACTCTTTAAATGCTGCCTGAAAATCAGCTGCAATAATGCGACGAATTTTTTGTGCCTGCAGGTAGTAAGCATCATAGTAGCCGTGGCACAGCACATAAGTGCCAATCAAGATACGGCGCTTGACTTCCGCACCAAAGCCTTCGGTACGAGACTTCTGATACATATCACCAAGATCTTTGTATTCACTGGCACGATGGCCATAGCGCACACCATCAAAACGGCTCAAGTTACTCGACGCTTCTGCTGGCGCTAATACGTAATAGACTGGTATAGATAATTTTGTTTTAGGCAAGCTAACTTCAACTAATTTTGCACCCAAGCCTTCTAGAGCCTTCGCAGCTTCATTGACAGACTTCGCAACATCGCTTGCTAAGCCTTCGGCGAAAAATTCTTTTGGCAAACCAATCCGCAACCCTTCTAATGGTTTCGCATAATTTGTGCTGCTCTCTTGCCAACTTTGATTGAGATAACGACCATAGTCTTCACCTGAATCCGCGAGGGATGTCGAGTCGCGTTGATCATGCGATGACATTGCAGATAGCACCAGAGCACAATCCTCGGCAGATTTGCCCATAGGGCCAGCCTGATCCAAAGAGGAGGCGTAGGCAATCATGCCGTAACGAGATACGCGCCCATAACTAGGCTTAATGCCCGTAAGACCACAAAATGCTGCTGGTTGACGGATGGAGCCGCCAGTATCGGTGCCGGTAGCAATCGGCGCTAAGCCGGCTGCAACGGCAGCAGCAGAGCCGCCCGAAGATCCACCAGCAACATGGGCTGCATTCCAAGGATTTAATACAGGGCCATAGGCGGAGTTTTCGTTCGAAGAACCCATGGCAAATTCATCCATATTGGTCTTGCCAAGGCAAACCATGCCAGCACCATGGGGATTGCTTTCATCAGGGATGCCAAGATTAGCAACCACCGTAGCATCAAAGGGGCTTTGATAGTCAGCCAGGATTTTGGAGGCAGCAGTCGTGTTCCAACCGCGAGTTACAAAGACATCTTTGTGCGCTATTGGAATGCCAGTCAACTTGCCACCTTTGCCAGATGAAATTAACTTATCTGCCTTATATGCTTGTTCTAAACTTAAGTGAGCATTCACATCCAAATATGCATTCCACTGCTTTCCAGCCTGAATACGGTCTAAAAAGTACTGGGTTAATTCGGCACTAGAAATCTCTTTAGCGGCCAGAGCTTTTGCCATGAGCACGATGGGGGTGTTGTGCCAACTCATTCAATCACCCTCGGAACTAGGAAGTAGCCATCCTGCTGGGCCGGGGCCGACTTCATATTCTCCGCACGGCAATCAGGCTCACTTACTTGGTCCTGCCGCATTGGTTGTGCCAAGTCACGCAAAAAGAGGATGGGGTGGGCAAGGGGCTCCAGCCCGGTGGTATCGACAGCCTGCATTTCCTCTACCAGCAAAAAAATAGCCTGCAACTGAGGTAAAACTGCCTCAGCTTCTGCCTGATTTAACTCAAGCCTAGAAAGGTGCGCAATGCGCTGGACATCATCAAGATTCATGGGGCGTAGAGTATCATTCCGATATATTTTCATTAATAACTTCTATTTTCCCACTACATCATGTTTAGTTTTTTTCGAAGCTACTTTTCCAATGACCTAGCCATAGACCTAGGAACGGCCAACACCTTAATTTATATGCGTGATCGGGGTATTGTCCTCGATGAGCCTTCGGTAGTAGCGATTCGCCAAGAAGGTGGACCAAATGGCAAAAAAACTATTTTGGCAGTCGGAAAAGAAGCAAAAGCGATGCTGGGTCGCGTTCCGGGGAATATTGAAGCAATTCGTCCCATGAAAGACGGCGTTATTGCCGATTTCACCATTACCGAGCAAATGCTCAAGCAATTCATCAAGCTTGTGCACGAAAGCAAATTATTAAGGCCAAGTCCACGCATCATCATTTGCGTTCCTTGTGGATCTACCCAAGTTGAGCGTCGTGCAATTCGCGAATCTGCATTAGGCGCCGGCGCTTCACAAGTATTTTTAATTGAAGAGCCTATGGCTGCTGCAATTGGTTCTGGCCTACCTGTTTCAGAAGCTGCAGGCTCAATGGTTGTTGATATCGGCGGCGGCACAACTGAAGTTGGTGTGATGTCATTAGGCGGCATGGTTTACAAAGGCTCTGTTCGCGTTGGCGGAGATAAATTTGATGAAGCCATTACCAATTACATTCGTCGCAATTATGGAATGTTGATTGGTGAGCAAACTGCTGAATTGATTAAGAAAACAATTGGCTCCGCTTTCCCTGGAGCAGAATTGCGCGAGATGGAAGTTAAGGGACGCAATCTTTCTGAAGGTGTACCGCGCAGCTTCACCGTAACGAGCAATGAGATTCTTGAAGCGCTAACTGATCCGTTAAATCAAATCGTGACCGCAGTTAAAGCAGCGCTTGAACAAATTCCACCTGAGCTAGCGTCTGATATTGCTGAGCGGGGCATGATGCTTACTGGTGGTGGCGCCCTATTGCGCGACCTTGACCGCCTCTTGCTAGAAGAAACTGGCTTACCAATTCACATACCGGAAGATCCTTTAACTTGCGTTGCTCGTGGTTGCGGTATTGCTCTTGAGCGCATGGATAAGTTAGGCGGAGTGTTCTCGCACGAGTAGGCGACATACACGTCGATCAGGGCATTGCAACATAGCGCTCCTCCACTTTTTAGACAGGGCATTCCAGCCTTACTTAAACTGATTGTCTGTCTATCGGTCGGCATTGCTTTGATGCTGATCGACTTTCGCTTTAAAGCACTCGATCCCATCCGCAATCATGCGAATTGGGTATTGCGTCCACTTGAATACATCATGATGGCCCCACGTAATGCTTATGAGGTAACTTCAGAATATTTCACCACTCGCTCAACGCTTGAACAAGAGAATCAGATAATGAAAGTTCGCCAAGCCGAACTTTCATTGCTGGCGAATCAATCCGAATTCTTGCTGATTGAGAATCAAAATTTACGCGAGCTAATGTCCCTGCAAAAACAAGTCTCATTCGAAACCTTGCCTGTTGAAATTCTGTTTAATCCACCCAATCCCATTTCACAGCGCATTGTGATTAATCGCGGTAGCAATGATGGTTTAAAGCTAGGCAACCCAATTGCTAATGACGCCGGCATCCTCGGGCAGGTAGTTCGGCTATATGAGCGTTCAGCCGAAGTATCGCTATTGGAAGACCGTGACTTTGCAGTTCCGGTACAAGTTGCCCGAAATGGACTTAGAGCAGCCGTTTTTGGTGCTGGCCGGGGCAATCCATTGGAGTTGCGTTACTTGCCTGTTGCTAGCGATTTAGAGGTTGGTGATATCTTACTCACCTCTGGTATTGATGGCGTTTACCCACCAGGTTTTGCAGTAGCGGTTATTAGCAAAATTGAGCGTAACGCGGACAAAAACTCCTCTAACGTATTTTGCATGCCAGTGGCAGCAGTCAATCGTTATCGTCAAGCACTAGCCTTTTTATACGACCCGCAATTTGATGCTAAGGCCCCAATAGTTAGCAATAAACCCTCATCAGGTACGCCCTTAACCAATAATCCAGGTCGTCGTCAAACTCGGGCGCGAGGAATGCAATGATTGATATTCAAAGCGGTTATATCCTTCGCCCAGTAAGCCCGGTGTTTATTTATTTCAGCTTGTTTTGTGCGTTATTGCTCAATTTTTTGCCGCTTGGAAACTTCGGCTGGGTGCCAGACTGGCTGATCATCTGCATCATATTTTGGAATATTCATCAGCACCGCTATGTCAGCGTATTCTCGGCATTCTTCTTGGGCTTGATGATGGATGTACACAATTCCGATTTATTAGGATTGCACGCCTTTAGTTATTCACTAGTCGCTTACATCGCCATTTCTTGGCATCGACGCATTATTACGCTCCCTCTATTATCACAAGCTCTGCATCTTCTACCGATATTCCTGCTGGTTTCATTGTTTCCCGTATTAGTGCACTGGCTACTGAGCGGGGAGTTATATTGGTGGGCCTTAACAGGCGCTATTCAAGCCATCGTGGAAGCACTACTTTGGCCACTAGCAACTCACGTCTTATTGGCGCCCCAGCGAAGACCGATTGATGTTGATCATAATCGGCCACTCTAAGAGCTTGTATGGTTTCTTTTAAAAAACCGGACCTCGATTCGTTTCAAGAACGTATTCATATTGCCGCTTTATTTGTAACATTTTGTTTCTTACTTTTAGTAACTCGCCTAGTGTGGCTGCAGCTCATCAGTCACGGTAAATATGCCTTGTTGGCCGAAAGCAATCGCATCGCTCTAGTCCCGGCCCCAGCAAATCGCGGCTTAATTATTGACCGTAACGGCATTGTGATTGGCCGAAACTATTCGGCCCTCACTTTAGATGTGAACGCAGAGGAAGCTAGGGAGAATATAGATCAGCTCATTAATAGCCTTTCTGAAATTATTGATATCTCCCCTAGAGATCGCCGTAACTTCAAGCGCTCTCTGGAAGATTCCAGAAATATGGGCACATTTCCCTTACGCTCCATGCTGAATGAGGCTGAAACTGCTCGTTTTATGGCTAATCGCTACCGCTTTCCAGGGGTTGAGATCCGAGCCAGGAGCTTTCGCGAGTATCCCTATAACGAATTAGCATCCCATTTAATTGGCTATATCGGTCGTGTTTCCCAGCGCGACAAAGAACGTATGCAGGCTGAGATTGAGAGCTCTAAAGTAGATGACTCTGACGCCCTTCAAACCTCTTTTTTACCCGGCATTCAGTACGTTGGAAAGATTGGTCTAGAGCAAAGCTATGAGAGTGTTTTACGTGGCGTCCCCGGTTACGACCAAGTGGAAATTACAGCGGGTGGCAAACCGGTAAGAACGCTTTCTAACTCTCCATCTGTACCGGGTAAAAACATTGTGCTCTCGGTTGATATCAAATTGCAATACTTGGTAGAGCAACTCTATGGCAATTTCCGTGGTGCATTTGTTGCTATCGAGCCAGAAACAGGCGATGTCCTAGCCTTCGCTTCTAAGCCCAACTTTAATCCAAATGATTTCGTTGAGGGCATTGATTCGGTAACCTGGAAAGAGCTTAATGACTCCCCACAAAAACCGCTCTATAACCGCCCGCTTAAAGGAATTTATCCGCCAGGCTCAACCTATAAACCTTTTATGGCGCTTGCTGCTCTAGAAAACAAAAAGCGTACGCCCTCACAATCTATTTTTGATCCAGGTTATTTCGACTTTGGTAATCACACCTTCCGCGACGACAAAAAAGGTGGTCACGGCACCGTAGATATGCAAAAGTCAATTGTTGAGTCTTGTGACACGTATTACTATATGCTCGCTCGCGATATGGGTGTAAACATGATGCATGACTTCATGAAGCCACTCGGGTTTGGTCAAATTACCGGCATTGATTTGCAAGGCGAGGCTAAAGGTGTACTACCTTCAACTGAGTGGAAGAAAAATACCTTCAAAAAACCTGAACAGCAGAAATGGTACGAAGGTGAAACGATTTCTTTAGGTATTGGTCAAGGCTATAACGCGTTCACTATTCTGCAATTAGCGCATGCAATGGCCAACGTAGCTAATAACGGTATTGTGATGAAGCCGCACCTAGTAAAAGCAATTGAAGATCCATTTACTCGTAACAGGGTTTTAACAACACCAAAAGAAAGCTATCGCATTGACCTGAACCAAGAAAATATTGAGATCGTCAAAAAAGCGATGGTCGAAGTAAATAACTCTGGAACATCTGCAGCCGCCTTCAAAGGGGCTGGATATCAGGTTGGCGGCAAAACCGGTACTGCGCAAGTTTTTAGTTTAAATTCAAAAGACTATAAACATGGATCTACTGCAGAATTTCTGCGAGACCACGCTTTATATATTGCATTTGCTCCTGCAGATAAACCCACCATCGTGATTGCAATGGTGGTTGAGAACGCAGGTTTTGGTGCGCAATATGCAGCGCCGATTGCGCGAAAGGCGCTTGACTACTACATTGAGGGCAAGTGGCCTAAGGAGATTCCTGAATGGAAAAGAGCCCCTTAATCAAAATAAAAAGTTTTTTCTTTGGCATATTTGCTGGGCTTGATCGCCAGCTAGGCCTTATTCTGCTTGGCTTGGCAATGGTTGGCTTTTTTACATTTCTATCTGCGAGTCAAAATACGCCCGTACAAATCGCAGATGAGTTGCGCAATCTTGCACTCTCATTTGTGGTGATGTGGATCGTCTCTCGCATTCCACCAAAGTGGTTAGAAATGGGTGCCGTTTGGATCTATGGCTTTGGTGTTGCATTACTTGTCGCAGTTGCTGCATTTGGCTTAATTAAAAAAGGTGCGCGTCGTTGGTTAAATATTGGCATTGTTATTCAGCCATCTGAAATCATGAAAATTGCGATGCCACTCATGCTCGCTTGGTACTTCCAAAAGCGCGAAGGCATTCAGAAGACTTGGGACTACGCTGTAGCATTAATTATTTTGGCTATTCCCGTTTTTCTAATTGCTCGTCAACCCGACTTAGGGACAGCACTCCTTGTCTCTGCCGCAGGACTCTACGTGATCATTCTGGCCGGTTTGCCATGGAAATGGATTTTGCCTTTTGTTGGTATCGGCGTTTTTGGAATTCTGCTCATTATTATTTTTGGCAGCACAATTTGTGCGCAAGATATAGTCTGGCCCCTGGTACACAACTACCAAAAGCACCGTATTTGTACCTTGCTAGATCCCAGCAGTGATCCGCTTGGAAAAGGCTTTCATACCATTCAATCCATGATTGCCATTGGCTCAGGCGGCTTTTTCGGCAAAGGCTGGTTTCAGGGAACTCAAGCCCATTTGGAATTCATTCCAGAAAAACATACTGACTTTGTATTTGCAGTCTTCTCGGAAGAATTTGGCTTGCTTGGCAATCTCATATTGATTGCCCTTTTCTTTGCCCTTATCAAGAGAGGTTTAGCAATCTCGGCAAGTGCGCCCAACCTATTTACTCGTTTATTGGGCGCCTCAGTAACACTCATTTTCTTTACTTATGCATTTGTCAATATTGGCATGGTGAGTGGCCTACTTCCGGTTGTCGGAGTTCCACTACCGTTTATTAGCTATGGTGGAACGGCCCTAGTGACCCTTGGATTTGGTGCTGGCATATTGATGAGCATTCATCGCCATCGCCGCCTTGTGCAAAGTTAATTTAAAAATAGTTAGCTTGATTTTTTGAATTCTTGAAGGAATAAAAAAGCCCGGCATGCCGGGCTTTTTTATCAAGCAAGGAAGAATTACTTCTTGCGCTTGTTAACTGAATCCTTAAATGCTTTACCAGCAGAAAACTTCACTGTTTTAGCTGCAGCGATTTTGAGTGGCTCACCAGTTTTTGGATTACGGCCCATACGAGCTGCACGCTTGCCAGATGCAAATGTACCGAAACCGATCAGTTGTACTGAATCGCCCTTGGTAACAGCTTTGATGATGTTCTCAATTGCTGAATTCAATGCAAATTCAGCTTTTGCTTTAGAGATCTCCGCGTCGTCAGCAATCGCTGCGATTAGTTCGGCTTTGTTCAAGTGAAGCTCCTTATAGATATTGATGTCAGCGCACATTACGCTTACATGATTTTAACCACAAAAAATTACAAAAATA
>Ga0114959_10001810_pt1 | contig 18232 bp, 13 predicted proteins | sample C_130625_EF_Meta_FD_87317 | JGI IMG/M metagenome (GOLD analysis project Ga0114959, IMG submission 87317) | Freshwater microbial communities from Lake Croche, Canada to study carbon cycling - C_130625_EF_MetaG | ecosystem: Environmental > Aquatic > Freshwater > Lake | place: Lake Croche, Canada...
TTCTCTTCACCTGCTACCGTGATAAAACCATATCCTGCTTTGTTGTTGAACCATTTTACTCTTCCGATTACTTTTTCCATTTACTTTTATACTACCTTTACTTCTAGATCCTTTTATTTGCTAAAGATATAAAAATGGAAAAATGGAAAAATGGAAAAATGGAAAAATGCCTTTTTTATAAATCACTAAAATTGATTCATCTTTTTTCACACCACCTCAAAGTAAATTATGAACGAATCTACTTATCGTACCTTCTTAGATCACTCTGGATCCGATTACAAGACACACCAGTACGACGGTGTATCGTGGCTTATTGAACGAGAGAAACAAATGGATCCTGTCTTTTTCATCAAAGGAGGCTTCCTTTGTGACGAAATGGGTGTCGGAAAAACACTTCAACTCATTGCCACTTCCATCCTTCATTATCTCCCTCATACTCTCGTCGTACTCCCTTTACCTCTTTTGCAACAATGGAAACAACAAATCCAGCATTTAACAGGTCACACCCCCTTGGTTTATCACGGAAACAATAAAAAAAAAATATCCACAAAAGAACTCACCAATGCACCTATTGTCCTTACTACATATCACGCCCTTTTACATCAAAAAGGCACCATTCAACATCCCCTGTTTTCCCTATCTTGGTCACGTATCATTTTCGATGAAGCACATCATCTTCGTAACCCTACTAAATTATGGGCTGCGGCAGCACGTATTGGTAAACTAAGTTCCATTGTTTGGCTCGTAACAGGCACTCCGGTACAAAATAAATCGGAAGATCTACAACGCCTATGCAGCATCCTCGGTGTTTCACTCTCTGGAAAAGAAGAACCACGTGAACAAATCAAACGTATTCTCTTGAAACGAACAAAAGCAGAAGTCGGTATCGACATCCCTCCTATGTCGATCCATACTGTTCAATTACCTTGGACCAACGAAGAAGAAAAACAACTATCCGAAACAATGCATTCCCTTTTACAAAGTGCCAGTCAATTCGAAAAGTTAAAGTATTATACACTCGCGAAACAAGTATGTATATTACCTTCTCTCGTCAACTTACTCGACGAAAATATACCTACCTGTTATCACTCGTCCAAACTTGATGCCGTCTTCTTATCAATGGAAGAATACGCACCTTCGCGATCCAAAGGCGCTCTCGTGTTTTGTCACTTTCAAAAAGAAATGGAATGGCTTCATCAAAAATGGACAGAAAAAGGATACACAGCCGCTATCATCGATGGAAGTCTTTCTCTCACGCAACGCCAAACTATTCTCTCTTCCAAGTATGATGTCCTTCTTCTACAAATACGTATTGGATGTGAAGGACTTAATTTACAAGAGCATTATTCGGATATCTATTTTATCTCACCACATTGGAACCCAGCTGTAGAAGCCCAGTCCATCGCACGCTGCTTTCGCTATGGACAGACCGAAACCGTTCGTGTCTTTCGCTTTTATATGGACACACTAGCGTGTTCTAACTCTATGGATGCATATATCCTCTCCTTACAAAATCACAAAATATCACTCTTTGTATAACTATCACTCTTTGTATAACACTATCATTCTTTGTATAACTACTATACCTTTTATTGTAACTAATCATTTTCTTTTTTGTTATATGATATGTATATGAACTTGTGCAAATATAAATATCTATTCGGCGTTTCCAAACAAGGCATTCATCAATACCGCCTTTTTGGTATCGCCATTGTGGATACTGTAGAAACAATCATTGGTGCCCTCGTTTTTTCTTATTTGTTACGCCTCCCTTTTTGGTGGACCCTCTTCTTCTTTTTTATAGTAGCAGAAATATTACATTATCTTTTTTGTGTTGATACCGCTGTAATGAAATTTCTCTTTCCTAGAACATTTCCTCATTAAGGCTTTATATTTCTTGTAATATGTTGTATCGGTATGATAGCACAATCACTTTCTATAGATGATTCCACTTTGGTATTTTTTATAACCTTGGGTTCTTTCGCAGTATTCGATTCAATATTCACTTTGTATATATTCAATACCGTCTCAATAACTGGATGTCTCTCTATATCCGTTTCATTTAATTCAATAAGTTCAATAGGACTCGCCTCTTTTGAGGTCTCTTTTGAGACGCTGTATGCGCGAAAACGTTGTATAAAATCATATAGGCCACCCTTGGTACCTGGTTTGTCTGTTTGATTCAAATCACCCGTAATTACCATTTTACTATCTTTTCCTATACGTGTAATCAACATCAACATCTGATTCGGTGAACTGTTTTGCATCTCATCGGCAATAATCATCGATCGTTTAAAAGTACGTCCTCGCATATACGCCAAAGGTGAAATCTCAATCATATTGTTATTCATCATTGTATCAATTTCTCTCTGCGAATAAAATTCCAAAAAAATATCGAAAATAGGACGAATCCAAGGATCCATTTTTTTATTGATATTCCCTGGTAAAAATCCAATATCTTCTTCTACTGGAACCACTGGTCGCGTCAATATAATTTTATCAATTTTACCTGCCTTTAATGCTTGAATGGCGTTTGTACACGCCAGCATTGTTTTTCCCGTTCCCGCTGGACCAACAGCAAAGACAATATTCACCTTTTCATCTTCCAAACATTTATAATATATATTCTGGTTATACGTTTTTGGTTTGTAAAAATGATACAAGGGTGTCTTTTTCGCAGAAGTCAATCCCTTGATATGAATAATTTTATGAAACAACAAAAAAAAACTTATCTTAAAGGGACAAAACATAAGGTATATTATCATATCTTATATTTTTTATATTGTTTTGTATAATATATTGCATATTCCGTCGTCTATATCAATCCAAACTCGGGAATCGAATAGTGTTCACCATTCTTGATATATTTGGCAATAATCTTCGGATTCATTATATTGTTCACAATGTCCTCTGCTTGATATACATTGTTCATCTTATCAATATAGTAAATAATACCTTGGATGTCCTGTGCCCATACTTCCACCTTGTATGTCGTATTCTTGGTGTCATTCTCTGCATCCACAATACCGTGCGGTACTCCTTTCATATGAGTACCACAATAAGTTTCTTCTACCCGTTTCCGTCTTGTACATTGTTCCCCATTGGCTCGTTTTGCACAACATCGGTCAAAAATAGGTACCACATTTTTTACCCGTTTTCTTTTCATAAAATCATCCTGCGAAAATTCGATTTTATCATAATCATAAATATATTGCAAGAGAACATCATTAGGAATACCCAGAATTTCCATTTTGTCCTTTACATTTTCCTTGAATTGTGACATATAAACATCTACACGTTTGTTGATTCTTCGTTCCATTCTTTATATTCTTTTACTATATCGTTACTTCTTTAAATCAATTTTTATAGTCTTTTCGGTAAAAGTGAATCATTTCTTTACCATTTTTATTCTATATATGTATTATAGTATATGTATTTTATTACAGATATCAATAAGAAACTGATTGTTGGATGGTCCGCCAAAGCTGGTTGTACACATATCAAAAATATACTGTCTTATTTATTTCAAAAAACATATCCAACATATAAATTTATATATGAAGAAAAAATAAAAAAGGATGATAAATTAACAGCAATTCATTCCATATTTGATATCAAAAATTTACCCACAGTCATTGACGACTACAGAATAATACTCATTGTACGTGATCCATACAAACGCTTGGTTTCCGGATTCATCGATAAATACAGTTTTTATAATAATTTATATTCATATTGGGATCCGTCTGTTCTATTGACCTTTTCAAATTTTGTAAATGAAATAGAAAAAGATGATTGGAAACATATTGAACCACATCATTTCCAACCACAAACAAGTCAAGCATTTGAAGATAGAATATTACGTCATACTAATCTTACCATTTATGACCTGGAAAATATCGATTATTCGATATTCGAATCTATCTATAACATAAAAATACCACCCGATATTCTTTCTTATAGAGGATCACATATACAAAAAGGTGAAAAATGGTCAAAATCACATATTGTTTCTGAAGTAGTTGCTTCCCATTACAATCAGTTTTATATTCCTTATACTTATTTTTTCAATAAAGAAATAAAAGAAAAAGTATATCATATTTATAAAAAAGATTTCACCCTTTTACATCAGTATGGATTTCATTATGATTTCCAAGTATTACATCCATAAGATATTACTCTATTTTATTGGTTTTGTTGTTGCTGTTGTATTTGTTTTTATTGGTTCTTTTATTGTTGTATCTATTGCTGCTGTTGCTGTTGCTGCTGTTCCTGTTCCTGTTCCTGTTCCTGTTCCTGTTCATGTTCCTGTTCCTGTTCCTGTTCCTGTTCCTGTTGTATTCGTTGTTGTTGCTGCTGTTGTTGCTGCTGCTGTCGCTGCTGTTGTTGCTGCTGTTGTTGCTGCTGTTGCTTCTACCGATGGAATTTTTATATGATTATAATCATTTGGAAGAACAATAATATTCAATATAATGAATGCAAAAAACGCTATATACAAACCATATATGTCTTGACCTACTCCAAAAAAACTACAAAGAGTAACGATAATCGATATGATTACCAATGAAGATCCAATGGTTATCAACAATGTTTTTATTTCCATATATACATTTACAGAAAGAAAAACAATCCATTTTTTCGTTATTGTATCCATTGACTTGAGAGAACATATTGTTGTTCATAATCTTTTACTACATAAACAGGAATTCCCGATTCAGTTTGTGTATACAAGCTATCATATTCTTCCTTCCATTGTGTACTATTTATATCGTAAATGGGTGTAATTTGTACGTTTTGCAAAAACAAAGCCACACGTAATACACCCTTTGCACCTTGTCCCTTTGGTATATCGTGAAAATGATGGTTAAAATAATATCCCGGTCCGTTATCACCCTCGTGTGAATATGGTATTCCAAAAGTAGTATAAAAATCAATTCGATTCAGAGGACAACTGGTATATACTATTGTCGGTGTTTCATAAATCTCATTCAACGTATTCATTAAATAAAGACATTCTTTGTTTTCAAGAAAAAAATTCACCGTCTTCGAATGTATCGGAATATCACACAACATCCTTGTATTTATTATTTCATCAATAGATACCAACCACAACTCATTCTCTCGTGTCATTTTGACCGTATCTACATTAAATGTAGTACAATCAAAAAACACGTACATGTCTCCTTGGTGTACAATATGTCCTTTGTATTCATAATCATTTTTCTGATGAAAATATCCAGACATTGTATTCATACATTTCAAGCATTGTTGTACCATATCATTATCTGGAGAGAAAGGGAAACAAGGAAATTTCAAATCTGCTTGGTTTTGATGTTCTTGGTATAAAAAATATTGCAAAAAAGGATGCTGTCCTGATTGATGAATATGATAAGCACAAATATGAATCATTGGATTCTTGTTCATTTTTTGGATACTTTTATTCAAGTCATTTTGAAATAAAGCAACCGCTGGAAATACTATTTTGTTGTATTGATATAGCTCCTTTTTTTCATACTCCTTTTGCTCCAAAATCAACGCCTCAATTTCTCTCTGAATCGTTGTAAATGATTCTATGTCTTCTGTCATTTGATTTATATATATCTCATTCCTTTTAAATAAATATATATAAATGAACAATTATTCTTTCATAAAAAATATAAATCTCTATTTCTCTGTTTTTCGGCAAATGGTTTCCTTGATCGTCTGTTCGCGATGTTCCATTATATATTGTAAAATATCTTCTGATACATCATTCTGTTTGTTACTAAAATAGGTTTTCAAATTATGCATTAAATTTTTGGCGTTGATTGGTTTCTTTGTCACGGATTTTTTATAGACAAGCGAGCCACCATTGATGTCAAAACAATCAATCTCATTTTTTTTCATCACATTCACCAAGGAATCTGTCAATAATTTCTTTTTATTCCTAAATTCCTTCATTTCCTTTTGAATACGTACCATTTCCATATCTATTTTGATCCACTCTTTGATACTACCTACCAATTCCTCCTTTGTTTCTACTTGTTCCATCTATTTATTATTCTTCTAGAAAAATAACTTTATATCCTTTTCACTTTATACGGATATTTTTTCTTGGTGTCGTTTGCATTTGTCTTGTGCAAATATTTTACATCCACACTCTTTTCCTGCATTTTTACCTGATTTGATAAGCGTCTTGCATAAATAAATGACTGTTTTTGCTGCCGCTTTGGTTGCTGCCTTTGATGCCGCTTTGGCTGCCGCCTTTTCTGCCGCTTTGGCTGCCTTTGAAGCCGCCTTGGCTGCCTGTGCAACCGCCTTGTCCGCTTCCTTTTTATTTGCTGCTTCTTGTTTGGCTGCCACCTTTGCCATCTTTTTTTGCTCCTTGTTTTGTTCCTGAATGGCAATATACTTGTGATACCCACAATATGTTTTTCCCAACGATTCTACTACAGATACCCATGTACTCAAACATTGTGTATTCGATGTCATTGAATAAGCACATACCCCGATAAACGATTGTGAAGTCTTTTCAACACTACGTGGTAACAACAATGTTTCATCAAAGAAATTGACTCCGTGCACCTTTGGTAAACCCAATTCTTCATAAAAAGGAATCAACGATCTCTGAATGCCTCTACAATAAGGACACCGTAATTCTTTTGTCCGTAATAATTGTCTCTCCATAGAATTGAATTTCTTTTTATGATTCACTAAATCATTGTACAAAGGTTCATAATTAAAAGAATGTCCACATTCCATTTTCACAGAATATTCCCCTAAAGCAGTATTACTAATCAAACACAAATGACTATCTACTTGGCTATCTTCCTTTTTTAATTCTGCATAAAAATCTAAATCACCTTCTACTCTATACTTAGACATACAAATATATTATACTGCTATTAAAGTCTTTATATTTATTATCTTTAAATAAATATAATGTCACCAGCAGAATGGGGACCTCCTATATGGACATTTTTTCATACATTGGCAGAAAAGGTAAAGGAGGAATCCTTTAGGGAAATCGGACCCCCTTTGTTGAATTTAATCAAGCGAATTTGTACATCTTTACCTTGTCCTGATTGTTCACGACACGCCACTGCCTTTCTCTCGCGTGTCTATTTTCATAATATTAAGAACAAAGAAGGTTTCAAAATAACGCTCTTTCATATGCATAATTTGGTGAACAAACGGAAAAGCAAACCTATCTTTGCCATTCAAGATTTAGAGAATACATATGCCCGGAAAAACGTGATTGTCTGTTACAATGATTTTTGTCGTGTCTTTCAGACCAATGGACATATGAAACTGATGGCGGACAATTTGCAACGTAAATTTATTATGCAAGAAATTAAAAAATGGGTGATCGATCATATTCGTGATTTTAATTTGTGAGGATATATTAGTTATTTATGGATCAAGAATTTATAAATACAAAATTTATAAATAGAAATGATTCAAAAAAAAGAAATCTAGATGGCACTCCAACAAATATAAATGATTTTCAATATTCTCTACAGGATCCAACAAATTATCAAGAAGCAAATAATATATTAAACATAGATTTAAATGAATTATACCCAATACAAGAAAATCCAAATTCATCAAGTGGACAAAATACACCCAGTGGACAAAATACACCCAGTGTACAAAATACACCCACAGTAGAACCAGATGATGACTTCAAAAAGTTATTTGAAACAATCCAACAAATAAAAATAAATATTTATAATTTGGGTTTGTTTACATCAACTAGTAATTTCGAATTAAATGCGTTTCATATCCATTTACAAAATATGGAAATGATCAATGATTTTTTATTTGATGTTGTACCAGAAAGGGAAGATACATCAAATCAAGTTGATGATGCGGTTATACAAGAAGAAGGAAAATCAATGGATATTGATCCACATCCTGATACAATTGATGTTAATTCTAGTTCTGTAAAAGATGATGATTCGGTTGCATCAGAAGAAGGAAAATCTGATACATTTGGTATTGCTCCTAGTGATGTAAAATATGATGAATCCATTTCTGCAATAGTACAAAATGGAGAAATACCATCTAGTACTTCTAATACATCCACAACAACAAGTATTACATCTAAAGAGAAATTTGGAGCTTTGACACCTAGTAAGAATTTTCCAAGCGATTTACATCGCATCAATGAATCAGGAGATGATTCTGTATCACATTATGATTCTGAATCACAATATGGTTTTGAATCACTTAATGGTGAATTTTCTCCTAGTTCGCAACGTAATACAAATGTTTTAGAAAAAATAATAGAAATAACGGATCAAATAACAAAACAAAAATTTTATGTAAGATTAAATATCATTCTAAATGAAGGAGAACCAATCACTACAGACTATCAATTCCATCCAGGTCAAACGCCAACAAAAACAAACAACAGTACTAACATATTAAATTCAAATACAACAACTATTCCTGAAAAACCTAATTATAAACCATTCTTCTCTTTACCTAAAAGTTTCCAATATTTTTTTGGACGTGGCGGTGGAAAAGATGATCCATATTGCAATGGAATATTTATACAAAGAGGTTCAGATTTATACGATATATATTTCAATTTACTGCGTGCCAAAACAATTGCCGAAAAAAGTCATGATTTCAAGAGTGAGAGATCATTTGACGATAAAATAGAAACATATTTAAATACTATTTATGAAACTATATTTAATTCATTACATAGAGAAATACAAGGACTATCAAATAGTGAAGATTTGAAATCACTTTTGGACTCTATAATGACAGTCGGATTAGCATCAAAATCATCTGGTGAATGGAATTATTATACACGAATTTTGCAATTTATAGAAAATTCGTGCAATCGTCTGGATGATCTAACAGTTGTTAAATTTGCAAAAATAGAAGATGATGAAGATTTAAAATTTGTCTCAGGAAATGGTGATTTTACTAATTTAGTTAGAATTTTTAATACAAAGGAAAATGATTGGGAGACTTATTTGATGTTAACAATGAACAACGAACCGGTTGAACAAATTTTCAATATTGACGAATTACGATATCAATTTGCAGACAATGGTGTTAAAATGAGAATGATGGCTCCCTTGGTGAATTTAAATGTAAATGGAATGATATTTGCTGATAATGATATAGATGATGATTATGAAGAAGTAACAGTATCTGCAAAAAAAAAATCAACGTCTTCAAAATCATCTTCATCAAAATCATCAAAAACTCCAAAAACATTATCACTACCCTCCAAAAAATTATTAGAAAATGTAGCTCAATCTTATAATAGCAATAATATTATCGCATTGAAATCATCGATTCACAATATTTATTATGCACCAGGAATGATTGATCCAAAAAATACAAAACCCACCAGTATGACTTCTTTTTGGCCGGATTGTTCTCGTCAAATGACAGACGACTATATCAATTATATTTTATTTCAAATACAACAAGATATCAATTTTCCCACCATTGGGAAAGTAGCTCATGACCATTTTGTAGAATCCTTATACAGTTTGTTTGATTATTTTGGTAAAATTTCTGGTCTTGTGATTTCACGTGTTTCCTTTATTGTTCAACAAAATAACACAAATGAATCTATTTATAATGAATTAGTTTTTTCTTTGGAGAAGGCATATAATGAATATATAAAAACACAAAATTTTACAATATTAAAAGAAGCAATTCAAGAGAATTATAGAAAAAAAAACATTCAACAAATAAGTTATACAGGTATTCGAATTGAATTAGATATAACAAGTGATACTACTACAAAAAAGGGATATATTGAAATAATGGTTGGTTATAATAGTATTAAAAATATATGGCATTATGTTTCTGGTGATATTGATGGCTATGACCTAGAAAAATTTGAAAATTTAGATAATATAGTTGATCAATTGTATAAACTTTTTGAACCATCATTATCAAATATATTTGTTGATAAAAACAAAAAAAACAAAAAAGAAAGTATCGTTGACAAAAATATAAATTTAATGATTAATACTTCTGATATCATCACAAATGTTGGAGAAACAAGACTAAAAAAATTTCTTGCACTCTTATTGAAATCCTATGGTGATTCATTGCAAGTGAATTATGTAGCTAGATATAAACAAGCACCAAACCCTGGTAAACTTATACCTTTTATTACAACAACGGATAAAAATGTGATGGCAGAGTCTTTATTATACGATTCCAAAGCTCTTATTATAGGTACTGGTATTCGTCCTCACGATAAATGGATACAGTCATTTCGTTCTTTTTTTAATAGAAATGATAGATTGATTAAATCATCATCGGATACAATTACTACTAATATTTCTATGGCAAATGCATCGACTTATATAAAATCAATACTTGATAATGTAGTAAAAATTTCACAATATATATATGAAATTCCTTTTTTTAAAAAAAATGGTTTTTATCTACTTAATGAAGTTAATATGATAGATGAATTAAATTATAATGTCAAAATTTTATATATAGCTACAAAAATAGGATTAAAAGAAGAAACAAGTACATTATGGAATATATCTTTAAATGGATTATCAACGATAGACAACCTTAAAAATGCGGATGCATTTATTAAAAAAATAGCAGATGTATGCAAACAATCAACAGAAACGGGTTCTATACAATCCTTTTTAACAGAATTAAACAAATATGAATTATTAATGATACAAAATAAAAAAAATATAACAACAAAATACAATGCAAGTGGAGAAAAAATAACAATGGCTTCAACAGAAGGACTAATAAAAAATTTCAATAATATTTTTTCAGGTTTGATATTATTTACAAAACAATATTTCAATACAGACAGTTTTTTTATCAAAAAAATAGAAGAAGTAACAAATTTATATTCTACTAAACTCACTGAATTATTGAATTCAATTGATGGAAAGCAAGCTTCTATACCAGAAAATATGGATATTGGAGACCAATCACCAACTAATATTGAAGCAGATTTATCAGGAGAAATATTACCAACTACAAATAATAATCAACAAGCTTCTATACCAGAAAATATGGATATAGGAGACCAATCAACAGATAATAATGAAGCATATTTATCAGGAGACCAATCACCAAATTATCATAGAAAAAGAAGTGCAACACAAATACCACCTCCAGAATATATACCAGATAAAAAAACAAAGTCAGAAGAACCACTTCAACCAATAAGAACTTCTGGTAGAGTCTCAATAAAGGTAAATTACAATCCAGATAAAAATAGTGAAAAATTAGAACACTATATAAATAATCTTAAAGAAGCTATTACAAAAGGTATTAATTATGTAACTGATTTATCAAAACAAGTAATTAACTCTATGCAAGGTGGGTCCCATTCACACACATTCACCAAAAAAAAACGTCCCTTTATCAAAGAAAAGCGAGAAACATTGAAATCGGATAGAACCGATCGTATTCATTCTTCTCGTAAAAAACGCATACATAAACGTCATATGAAAACACGAAGACATCATACATAACGTATTTTTAGTTTGCTTTTATACAAATTTTACAACGTATTTGTATAAAACATATCCTCTACGCTGGTGCATTGGTGGTGCCTACCAATTCACCATTCTTGTAGACCGAACATTTAAATGTCTGTTTGCTCGGCATCGAACAAACCTCTGTGGATGAATCCGCCTTGTTGAAAAACAAAACACTTTGCATATTCGCCATATAAAAGCACATCACTATAAAACCACCCACAATAGCACCTATCAATATATTCAAAATTATACTAACAAAACTAGTCACACAATTCAGTCGATAACGTATTCCCACATCCATCACAAAATAAAACAAAAACACACATAATATCGTATAATTTATTTGGTTATTGACAATCATCGGTAGACACATATAGACAATGCTAAAGGCGAGGAAAAACATCGAAAATGTCGCATTTCCATATGATCCGTAACTATATTGTACCATTGAGCAAATATCATTACTAGATGGTTCAAAAGGATCAATCTGGAAATAATTCATTATGACACTTCTAAAGAATATCACTACAACGCAACATACTAAATAAAACGCTCCTTGGAATTTTTGATATGCAAAAGATAAACTTAATATACAAACAACCAAAATAATGGGCGAATAAAAAGTCAACAACATAACTATATTGGGAATTTGTATCATTTTCAATGGAACACTTGACAAATTCTTTGTCGTTTCCATAGGAGGTCGACGTCGTCCAATTACCCATTGTTTCTTGTCGGCTGCTTTGGTTACTATCTCGGTTGCATTTTTGGCTGTTTCTGTTACTATATTTGTTGCATCTTTTGTATCCATACTCTTACTATAGCTGTATATATTTCTTTTTCCTTATTCTTTCTCTTTCTCTAGAATCAGTTCCAAGACTTGCTTCATCCGAGAGACAGGATACAAAGATATGTTCTTCAAAATATCCTTTTCTATGTATTTCTCTTGAAATAAATCAATATCTTTTTGATTCGATTCCGGATAAATAAAATGAGTTACACCTGCCTTGATGGAACCCAAAATCTTCAAATCTACACCACCAATCTGGTTTACTTCTCCATTCAAATCCACTTCCCCTGTAATTGCAAAATAACTTTTCACTTTTCTCTTGTTCAACAAACTATAAATAACTGTTGTGATCGCCGCACCTCCACTCGGACCATCTTTACTTATAGATCCATCCCCTGTATGAATATGAATCCCATATTTATGTACCCCATCATACTTTTCTATCCATTTTTCTCTCGTCGTTTCATCCGTCATTTCCCACGCCACCGTTTCCGCTACGTGCATCGACTCTTGCATCACTTTTTCTTGCAATCCTGTCAATTTCAAATCCAAAAATTTACCACTCGGGAACCATTTTGCCACAATCGGCAATGTACCTCCTTGTCCTATCGAATTCGCCCACATTCCATTGATGACACCCACTTCATTCTCTGTGCTCACCTTTTTAACAACGATTTCCACTCTGTCTTTGAAATATTTTTTACGTATACTGTCTATTGTGATCTTAATAGGGATAACAATATTGGTATCTTCTTCATCGATATCCCATTTTAGCACCTCAATATTGACTTGTCCCACTATTTCAAACAATTTCTCCTTCAACTTTCTTACACCTGCCTCGTTTGTATACGTCTCAATAATAAACGCAATCGTTTCCTCCGAGATAGATATCATTCCCTGCAATCCCATTTTCTTGTATATCTCGGGAAGCAAATGATCCCGCGCAATCGTAATCTTTTCATCCAACGACAAATTCTTAAACTGAATACGATGAATACGATCCAACAAAATGCGATCAATAGCATCTACATCATTGTAAGAGAGAACAAAGAGAACTTTGGATAAATCCAAATCAATCCCATTGAAATACTTGTCCTGGAACGAATCATTTTGCGTCGAATCCAACATATGTGTCAAAATACCAATCATTTCTTTACCATGTTCTGTACGACTGATCTTGTCCACCTCATCGATAAAAATAATCGGATTCATACATTTGTGATCCATTAGAATCTGTGCAATAGACCCCCATGTCGATCCAACATATGTGTAATTGTGTCCCTGCAAAGTACTACCATTGGAATCTCCACCAATTTGAACAAACGCAAAAGGACGACTCTCTCCATTGATATCTAACAAACAACGTGACAATCCATTCTTGGCCAATGACGTTTTTCCCACACCAGGAGGTCCCTCAAATCCAAAACAATATCCATCTTGATTACCACTAATCCATTGTCCAATAATTCTCTCTATCTGTAATTTCGCCTTTTCGTGTCCGTGTACGGCTTCATCCAATACATCCTTTATAGAAACCAACGAATCGTTCATAAAAACAATCTTCTTTTCTATCTTATCCACCAAGCCTGTGATGGCTTTGTTGGTAGATGGAGATGTCGTATTCGGTGCAATTGTACCAATGTTGGCAATCACCTTTTCCAAAATAGATGTGTTTTCCGACTTGTATAATTCTTGTAGAAGTAAATCCATCTCCTTTTTCAAATATTCTTTACTCTTTTTCCCCTTGTCTACATCCTTCTTTTTGAATACAATATATTGATTTAAAAATGTCAAATGTGCCAACATCGTCTTTTTATCACCTGTCAAAAACGTTCTTTTCATCGTAGACAATGTCCACGCTGTTTGAGGTGACATTTGTTTCCATTTACGCAAGCATTGTTGCATTTCCACAAAAGTACATTTGTCCACGTCGTAATGAGGCAACCACGATTTTACCAACGTAGACAATTGTACCCATTCTGAAAACAAAGCCCGCACTTCATCCATCACGCATAAAATGGGCTCCTTTTTATAAATTAAAAAAGGAATTTTCAAAAGACCATCCAAATATTGACGCGCCTTGGTACCTGAATCTTCCGTCTTTGATTTGATCTCCTTCAGTTTCACCATTGCCTTTTCTTTGACATTATCACTCGCCTTCATCAGACAAATTTGTTGCTCCAAAGGAATTTTATTTACATCGAAATTAGACAATTCGTTTGTATATTGCGCCGTCTTTTTCATCGCATCGCGAAAATATTCCTTAATCGGCCACGGAAATGAATCAAAAATAAGTGTCTGCTCGTGAGTATCTACACCTCCATTCACATCATTCGAGAGAAGATCATACAACAAATAGGCCATATATTTGTTCTCATACATTTCCGAATTTATCAAAAATTGCATCAACAAATTACGCTTTCCAAACATATCGGTTGCAACAAATTCTCTCACAATATGATTCAATGTCTTTTGTTTGCACAATTTATGTTGGGATAAAATCCCCACATATTTATTATATATTTCCGTATGACTATTGATTAGTAAATCCTTCAACGTGAGAGAAATCAAATATCGATGGAATGTATCGTTCTGAAAATGACTATCTTTGGGCAATTGCTCCCGAATATTTTTCATTTTTGTATTGATATATTTATTGTCCAACATATGCACCATAATGTCATCAACAATACCATATACGAGCAAATATTTCTTCGCAGCTATATCAGATATATAGAGGGACATACCATATACCTTGTAATGAAACTGTTTCATTGTCTGAAATAAATATCCACATTGCATATTTTCCATTTTTTCAATAATCTCAGTATCCTCCTTTTTCTCTCGTGTCAATACTTTATAACTGGTAGGATGAAAATAACGCTTCAATAAATCATATTTGGTTATTTCTTCTTCCGTCATTGGATTCACTTGGTTTCCAAAACAAATCATCAAAACATCTTCTAGCGATTCCGTACCATAACTTTTCAATACACCCGACAATTCATTGTTGATCGATTGTAATTGGCTGATTACATTTTCACCGTTGGTTAGGTCTATATTTGTAGGTAGTTTTTTGATTTTTTCTTGTATTTTATTGAGAATATTCATACATGTTACAATATCATTTACGCCTAAAATATTATATAATTTACCTCTTTGTACACTTAATATTGTTTTTTGGATAATATCATTGAAAAATACACGTTTCTTTTCCATAAGTAAAAGAATATCATTCGGTTTCAAGTATTTCAAATCTTTCGTCTCTTTACTATGGGTTATATTGGTTTTTTCAATGGTCATAGAAAAAAATATCTATATACTATACTAATTATTTAATTTATAAGAAAAAAAGAATACAAAAAGAATATAAAGAATGACGTGTATCTTATTACAATGGGTATACCTAGTTATTTTTCCTATATCGTGAGGAATCATATTGATATTCTCTGTAAATTCAAAACAGAAATGCCAGTAGATCATTTGTATATGGATTGCAATTCTATCATTTACGATGTAGTGCGACAATGGGGAGAAGAAACAATAAAAAGAGATACCAAAACAATTATACAACGTGTTATTGCAAAAATAGATGAATATATTGCGACTTTATCACCTAAAAAGCGTGTGATTGTGGCATTTGATGGTGTCGCACCGGTGGCTAAATTGGAACAACAACGTCAGCGTCGATACAAGTCGTGGTATCAATCACAAATGGTACGAATGTTGTATCCTAACAAGACTGAACCTGATTGGAATACAACTGTTATTACACCGGGAACTGTTTTTATGAAGGAATTGAATGAAGGTATACGACATCATTATAGGAACGATGATTTGGTGCAAGTATCGACGAGTTTTGACTATGGAGAGGGGGAGCACAAGTTATTCCAATTTATTCGTCAACATCCCGAAGAACACAGTGAATCGACAACGGTGATTTATGGGTTAGACGCGGATTTGATTATGTTGTCGATCAATCATTTGCCATTATGTCCTCGTATCTATTTATTTCGCGAGACACCGGAATTCATCAAATCGATTGACGCTTCTTTGGAACCGAATGCGCATTATATTTTGGATATACCAGCATTAGCCAAAGAAACCATAAATACAATGATACCAAATACAAACGCGACTACGTCTACAAACAAGATCCACGATTATATTTTTCTCTGTTTCTTTCTCGGGAATGATTTTTTACCGCATTTTCCTGCGGTCAATATTCGCACCGGAGGCGTAGACAAGATGCTGAATGCGTATAGAGCATCCATCGGTACCGACGAACAATTAACCGACGGGCATACTATTTTCTGGAAAAATGTTCGAAAAGTGGTACAACATCTAGCAAACCAAGAAGAAGAAATGTTACGAAAAGAGACCAAACAGAGAGATCGCCGTGAAAAGACGTATTATCCGGTGGATACGGCAGAAAAGAAGTTGATAAAATTCGACGCCATACCAACATACGAACGTGATTTGGAAAAATATATCAATCCATTTCAATCGGGTTGGCAGTCACGATATTACGGTGCCCTTTTTCCGCCCCATATAGATATACATGATGTCGTGACTAATTTTTGCGAAGGACTGGAATGGACATTGAAGTATTATACAACCGATTGTCCAGATTGGAAATGGAAATACAAATACGATTATCCTCCTTTGTTGGAAGACTTGATAAGATATATGCCCTATTTTGACAGAGAAATGGTAGTTAAAAAGCCAGACAATCCGGTATCACCGCTTGTGCAACTCTGTTATGTAATGCCACGTGAAAGTCTGCAATTTTTACCGTCGTCTCTAGAAACAGTATTGAAAACAAATTATTCACATTGGTATCCGTCTCATTGTGAGTATGTATGGGCTTATTGTAAGTATTTCTGGGAATCCCATGTAGAACTTCCAGAAATAGACATTGACATATTGGAAAAGGTGATTGCTTAGACATTTTTCTTGCGTTTTTTGTTTGTACTGTGAAATGGTTCCACAATAACGTCGTTGGTCGTATATCGCAATACATCCGTCACACGATATTCGCGCAACAATGCAGAATCGATATCATCGAAAAAGGATTTGGGTTTGTTGGAAGTAAATATAAATACGATATATTTTCTCTCTTGAATGGTGTCCATAAACCGTACCCATTGTTTTTTCATCATTTTGTTTTTCAATATATGTTTTGTTTTTTTGGAAGAAGGGGGACAATCTCCGTCTTCGGAATCATACCTTGGCATCTTTTCACAAAAGAGGAATTGTTCCAATTCGTCAATGGTGACTACAAAAGGGGACGATTCACTTGGTTGCACATAATTGTACAATAAATCGAAAGAGGTAATAAACGATTCGTAATAATAGGTGAATTCTTCGAAATCGGGACACAAAATAGCATTCATTTTTTTGGACAACATTCGAGCCGTGGTGGTTTTTCCGAGTCCAGGTTCTCCGTAAATGAAAAAGACGCCGCGTTTCTCTCGTGCATAAACATTCAATATCATATCCGTTGCTTTGTAGCAATTGTTATGATAATGCGCCATTTCATAATTGTCTGTCGTTTTTAGGTAATTATTGGAAGTAATACAACGGATCAATTTGTATTCACCTGGTTCAACAATGCATTCAATGTCTTTTGTGAGCAATTGGCGAATCGACCACCATCCATACAAGGTAATTTTGTATCGTTCTTCGTCTTGATGTCTCTCACCATTTTCAAGAGATACAAAGACAAAATATCCTCCTTTTCCGATGATGAATCCAGTGGGTACTAACTCCTTATTGATAAAAGTGCGATAATTTGTAGAAAAAAGATACGTGCGTGCGATTTTGGACAACAATCTCTCGCATTCTACTTTTTTGTTTAAATGCGTGGAAGAATAATTGCGAATTTCCCACAAAATCATATTCCAAAAAGCAGAGAGAATCATAAAAAGAACGTCGCCCAATTTACTCGAAA
>Ga0114959_10001814_pt1 | contig 18224 bp, 26 predicted proteins | sample C_130625_EF_Meta_FD_87317 | JGI IMG/M metagenome (GOLD analysis project Ga0114959, IMG submission 87317) | Freshwater microbial communities from Lake Croche, Canada to study carbon cycling - C_130625_EF_MetaG | ecosystem: Environmental > Aquatic > Freshwater > Lake | place: Lake Croche, Canada...
AAACCTTGTCACCGTATTTGGCTACGAACGCATTCTTGTAAGCTTCACGCGCAGGTTCTTTGCCATCATGCAAGATGATGATTTCATCGCCTTTCTTGATATACAACTCAGCGTCGATATAGTCGTAGGGGTAATAGGCAGAGTGCGTGAGTTTGGCTAGATCGTACAGAATATTACCATACGCATCACCACGAGGGTCGATAAGCTTTATTTGCTTGCTGCCAGGATGATAGAAAATATTCGAGAAACAGAAATCGCCATGTGACAAAGAGTCTGACCAATGTACAAGAGCTTCTTCGTCTTCCTTCATTTCATCGAACTTATTTAGGAACTTATGAGGATGATCACTATCAAGCTCTGGATTTTCCTCAACCATTTGCGAAAATCGTTCCCAGTTCTTATCAGACATCTTATTGAAGAACTCAGAATAAACACCTGGCTTATAGTAGAACCTGAACTTATCCAAGATATCAAACAACTTGGTATAGATTTCTGTCCAGAACACAGGGTCAGATTCAAGATACAGATAAAGCTCGCGCAACGTAGGACTATCAATACGCTCCATCGTGTATGTAGGACGTCCGCTTTCTACGCTGCCGTATGGTTTCTTTTCAAGGATACGCGGAGTCAGCAACTTAATAGGAGTCGGAAGATTTTCATACCAGTTCATCTCAGCATGAATCTTAGCTGGTTGCATATGAGACGACTTTGTGATAGTCGTTCCCTTATCTGTAGCATGAACCTGATTGAACTCACGCGAGTTCTTGATGCCGCGATTCTCAAGATACTCTTGCAACGTACCAAAGTCTTTGATACTGATTTCTTTGACTTTGATTTCTTCTTTTTCCTTATAAAGATTCATAGCTTGAGAAATTTGAATTTCGCCATCACGCACGCGAGAATTGTAGATCGCTACATGCAAAGACTGACGAAAACGAGCACCATCTGCGAAATAGTAAACTCCGCTAACAGCAAGATTCGTTGGAGGCTTATCAACAGGCTTATCATGGAACGCAACGATTCGCTCACCATCGTCTACTGCCATGCACCAGCGATTCCAGTCAGGAACTTTCTGTACGCTAATCCAAGAAACAGAACCTGTAGCGAACCACATATCAGGAACAGTCTTGACGATGATATCACTCAACAGAACAAGAACTGGTTCGTTGATGGTTTCAGGAATACCGCAGTAGATAGATACGGCTGGACCGCCATTTCCAATATGCTGATAATCGACGAATTGAATTCTATCATCGTCAGGATAATACATCTTCACGATTTCAATGATGCGATGACCCTGATGACCCGTAACGATTACGACATTACGAGCACCAGCTTCAAGCGCGAAACGGATGTTATGAACGATGATAGGAATTTCTTGATACGGCAGGACGCACTTAGGATAGTTCTTACCGAGTTCGTTGAAACGAACGCCGCGTCCTGCCGCAGGAATCACACACAACATGATATAGCTCCTTCTTAAAATTTTTCTTCAAGTTTCAAGCTATTTAGAACAGCATTAGCCTGTTCGGAAAATCCATTATGACCGAGATAATTTGCCCACTCTTCGGTATCCCACATTCCAGGTGATACACCGTTCCAACTTTCATGCCACAACGGATGTTCTTTGTTATCGCGACGCATATACACGAACTCACGACGACATTCTTCATATTTACGAGTACCACAACTAACCATAGACTCACGGAAATACATGACCACGCTCATACGCTCGAAACCTTTTTCGTAGTCGAATGCGGGTGAGTTGCTATGAATACGATGAGCATTCATCATAATCATATCGCCGGCGCGGATATCAGCAGCAACACGAAACTCAGGAAAGCAAAGATAGAAACCATTATACTGCTTACCATTATCAAGAACAAGCAGATTACTAAAGCCCTTGGGAATATTAACACCTGGAGTTTCATAGCATTCACACAAATCACCAACATCTCTATGAGCAGCAGTACGAAAATCGCGATTGATAGTTAGAGTTGTATAGACTGTGTTCCCGATACGCCAATCGTTACCGAGGTTTTCCATAGCAGCTGCTTGACCAGCCCAACGAATAGGAACTTCGCGCTTGAACACTTCATTAGCAGCTTCGAACAGAGCAAGAGAAGCTTCGTATTTATCTTTATTATTTGATTGCCATCCAGTTTCACGACAGAAAGGAATACGAGGATATCTATCCATGAAACCTCCGACACCAGAACGCACACCATTAGCATAAGTTGTGTCGGAAATCATATCAAACAAAAGATGATGCGCTGCTTGACGACGCTCATTCGCATCCTTAGTAGAAACATCAGCATACCACTTATCGAAGTCAAAGTCAAGAGTCTTACCGACTATCCAGATAGCACCCGCACGAACGTCACCATTTTCTTTATTACCTCCAGCGCCACGACCTTGCAATGGAGTATCTGGTGTGTTTTCATAAATTTCTTGCAGTCTATCTTGGTCGTCGATAGAACGAGGCGACCCTTGAGCAAGATACTTTAGAACTGCCTTTTCGCGTTCAGTCACCCAACGGCGAGAACCTTCGCCGTCAGGCAATTTTTGAAATGCCGTATCGCGTTCAGCTCCAGCAGCTAGACCACGATTATCGGACATCATAGCGCCGCTACGCAAATGTTTAAATGCGGCATCAGTCATTTCTTTAGGAAACACATTCTTACGGAACTTGCATAGCAAATTTCTTTCACTATGCTGAACTCCAGAAAGAATTTCAATTGCTGTCAATGGCTCATAAACGTCTGCGTCTTCAGTAAGAACTAGGTCATAGCAATCATGGTCTAGGAACTTACCTAATGTATGATTGAGTTCATTAAGCTGTGAATGCTCGAGATAAATTTTCTTAACCATGGTAACTCCTTCTTCTAAATTCTACAGGCCTATGTATGCTTTAGAAGATTCTCATAAGTGTTGATAAACACATTTTTACCATATACAGGATTAATTGTCAAGTCATTTGGGAAAATGAAAATGAAATCGACTTGCGGATACTGATTAACTAGCCATTGAACGTAACGAATACGCCCTGGATTATCTCCCGCATGCGCGCGAGTTTCCATTCCATAGTTATCTGTGCCATGATAGATATTAGACACAGACTGATTTTCATCACTGATCATGAAATCAAAACCAATGCAAATCAACTGGTCGAAATCCATCTTGATTGCTTCTCGCATAGCATTGACACCAGCATTACTGCGCGGGCGTCCTTGATTACAAGAAGCTGGTTCCCAGCGTTCATCAATCGGTGGAAAGATAACACGTTTCGATGGGAAATCAGAACTTTCAATTTCTGTCATGATGCCGTCGTCGATAGCAACAAGATAATCAGGAATCGAGTGGTTTGGGAAATCTCTATAGAGCGCATTGCATCCAAAGATAGTCCCGTATGGTTTCAGCCTCGTGAGGTCAAACGACTTACGAGACGTACCGTTGCCAATGATAAACGCTGTATTCATTTCTTAACCTTTGCCGCCTTAGTTGTCTTAGATTGTGCTGTATCCCAATGACCAGCAAGATTTGGAAACGCTTGCTTGACTGCTTCCATACTGATATTAAGTTGCTTATTTTTCATACGTAGAATCAACTTAGCATCACGCGGATCTACTGATTCGAGAACCTGAATGAAAAGCTGCTCGCGTTTGATAGTCTTTACTGTGCGCCCTTCGTCAGTGTCTACGAAATAGATAAGTTTCTTGCACTCAGAGTAGAATTTTTCTTCCTGATCAGCTGCTTCGAACAGCGGAGTATATGGAGGGTCGGTTTCAGGAAGCAACCACTTGCATCCAGGGTCCATACCATAACCAAGCACAATCTTTAGTGCATACGAAGAATGAAGATTGAGAAAATCAACCTGTCGTTCTACTGTCGTTTGAGCTTCAATCTTTTCGATGATTGTAGCCATACATTTTCTTGAATCAAGCGCCATCGTCAATCTCCATTTCTTGTGATTCGTAGTCGATATAGTTTATATATGAAAATTTTCTGTCATCATCCCACGACGCAAGATAATCATTATCTTCATTGAATAACTTTATATACTCATCGCGACTGATTTCATAATGAGAAATCACAGGACTTGGTTCCAAATGTTTCTGACTGAATTCCTTGAATTCAATATTTTGTTCTTGCATAAGAACTTCGTCGAGCGCATGATCAATGTCGTTTTCAACTTCGACGACATATCGCATACGATACTGCGAAAGCACTTCAACCATCACGAGTTTCTTGGTCATTATATATCACCTTCCTTACGATTTTCAGAATAGAAAGCATCGAACGTGCCGCCAGGATATCTAGCCTGGAGTTTTGTCACGTTTCCTGCGATTACTTCATTTGGATCAACCTGCAACGCATTACACGCATTCACCCAATACCAAATAACGTCACCAAGTTCCTTGATTAGATGCTGTCGAGTTTCCTCAGTATAAGGCTTAGATTGGAAAAGAACCTTCTTGAGTATTTCTTGAGCTTCCCCTGCTTCACTGGTCATGCCAATCATAGCCGTGAGCAGAAGCGGAACATTGATGACATTATCTTTATCATAGTGTATTTGCTTCACTCTGTCAAGAAATTCCGCGCATACGCGACTTTCTTTGCTCGTCACAGCCATAACGAACTCAGCATACTTAGTCATATCAATCATCATAGTTCTCCAGTAGGTATCTCAATTTGTGTCACCTTTAAATCGCTCATATCTCGTTGAGCTATCGGAAGAGCAATCCATTCAGGTGAACCTTGGCGCTTATATTGAATCTCGTGACGAACGACATCCCATATCTGCTTTTCTGTCGTAGTCCAACCCCAATAGTTTACTGCACGGATATCAATGATAGAGTTATCGAGTTTCGTCTTGAGGCTACGAATCTCCTTTTCCATCGCAACGATATCACGTTCGATACGATCTGTATCACTCATCATCGCACCTTCTTAGTGTAGATTTTACTCCAGCAATCATAGTCTTTATTGCCGTCAGCCATACAGTGATCGTACATGCGCGCAAGATTATCTGCATATCGCACATCTTCTCGATAAGCATTATACAGACCCAACGAAACGAACAAAAGAATGCTCGCAAAAACGGTAATCATTGTATGATCAATACTCCAGTTCTTAGACATCAGAATTCTCCGATAGCTTCGGTTAAATTACGCAGTCGATTCTTGATGAAGTAATCAAGAATCTTGCTGCGCGGTAGACGCTCATAATTTTCATACGCATCAACGATTTCTTTCTGTAGACCCTCGGGAATAAAGTCGAAGTCAACCATGACTTGATTGCGATTATAGTTCGACAACATCCCAGGAGTCGTACAATATGTAGCATGGTCAAGCATTGTCCACTCTTCGAGTTTCTTTTTAGGAAGAGGTTTCTGTCGCTTATTTTCTACGACGAAAGTGTCGTCATCAGAAAGGAAATTAGGCACACCGTCACCAGCATCACCTTGTAGGATATGATACTGCTTGAATCGTTCAGGATTCACGTCAGGCGTGATGAATTTTTTCATAACAGGACTATATTGAGTGATGTTACCGTATTTCTGAAGCTGCATGAAATCCTTATCACCAGAAATGATTAGGATACGCTCAGCTGTGTTGAGATACGAGCCACGAACATTACAGATAGAACCGATGATGTCATCAGCTTCTGCCTTTTCGAAACGCAGCACAGGATAAGGCATATTGTCGCGCATCTCATCACGAATCTTGTTCAGAGAAGTGAAGATGGCATTCCAGTCATGCGAAGATTTGTCACGCGACTTCCTGCGAGCAGCCTTGTAGTGAGGGAATACGTCACGACGCCAGTACGAGTAACCATCGCAACAGATAACAATCTCGCCGTACTCTGCGCCAAATTTGGTCTTGTACATACGCAAACTCGATAGGACCATATGACGGACCATTTCCTCGTCGAGCTGCTTTTCATTGTTAGCCAACTGCATCATGATATTTGAAATCATGACTTGGCTGAAATCTACGAGGATCATATCAAACTCCATTGCATAACATATAGTACCACGTCACAGTCTAGCTGTCAAGATGGATCTGGTTCGAACTCATCATCGTCATTATCATGGGCGAACTTCACACACTTATCCACGATTTCCTGGAAAGGATGAAATATATCATACGTGGCATACAACGTAGAACGTATGGTTTCAACTACGAAACCAAAGTTCTTGTCGAATACCTTCGTTTGAATATCAAAGCCTTCTTCGTGAAACTCCGACAGCAGATGAAGGGCTAACTCGTGTACGAAACCATCGACGTATTTACGATCAGTTTCTTCATCCTTTTCTGCTTCTTCAATAGCGACTAGCCTAAGGTGAGAAGGAAACGGAATGATATTGTCTTTGTCTTCACTTGATTGCTCTGAGGATAACGGTGAATTCGTTGATTCTTCCATTCGGTGCACTTGCTTTCGTTGTTATGGAGTTGAAACTGCGCTCAGCACTTTTTGATGTGCTGGTGGTAATACTTGGCAGAACATCTGCTGGCTTACGCAGTTTCTTCTGCAACGAGGCTTCGATGAAGTTCTGAAGAGTAGTCCCCTTCAGTGATAAGCCTCCCTCGCCCGCGACGTAGTGGGAAAGGACGTTGTATTTAGTGTTGAATGTCCAGAGCTCTGTTGCACCTACGAGCTTGGATGGATCAATAGATACGATTTTGAGTGCCGTATCTTCTTTCTGATACTGAATCTTGGATACGACCTTATCAGCCGACTTTGGCTTAGCCACACGAGGTTTGCGTACAACAGACTTACGCTTATTCGATACGATAGATTCGCAATCGCTGATGATACCAGAAAAGATAGCGATGCGTTCTTTGAACTTGCGTTTCGTATAATGGCGATACGCATACTTGAGATCAGGATCTTTGGTCTTTTCTGCTTCTTGTAACTCGGCAAGACTAGGCCTGTAATAATCAGCAATAGCCTTAGCCTGATTAGGCTTGACTTGCTTGACATCTTTTAGCCATGTGTAGAAATTGGTTGACCATTCTTCAGACGGAAAATTGTCCAACATTTCATCGATGTCGGCGATAAGACTATCAGCGGGATTCCTAACAAAAGTGACCTTAGCCGCCGCAGTTTTCTTTTCTTCTTCGGTGATAGCGATGCCGGACTCGACGAGCTTTACCAAATGATCGTTGAGCTGCGCACGAAGCTTTTCGTGCTCGAGACCCATAGAAAGCATACGAGCAACCTTACACATGGTAAAGTTGAGTTTCCAGTCGACGTTCTTGCCAACCATAGTCATAGCCGCTTTAGACATGCCACTATCGAGCATATAGACCATGAGATACTCCCGCGCGAATTTGGCGTCGAGAAAATAGTTGTACCAGTTATAAGCCACCGCAATCTTTGAGCGGAGTTCATCTTCGTTGAGGAACTCCTGCCCTTCCCAGCTCGGCTCTTCGCCCAGATACTTAGCGTCGAGTCCGCGTGGCGTAATAGTGCGCTTCTTCTTTACGGGAGTAGCCTTTAGCAGGTTCTTAGATGCTCTTGCCATTCGCATATCCTTTCATCATTAGGCCATAATACGTCACTGCAGACCGATTGTCAAGACTTACTTGTCGCCCAAAGATTCGAGCAGATCAACCCATTGAGCCACGCGCAAATCCCAGTTATAGAAATTATTGAAATAGGCTTTTTGGAATTCTAGGCGTGCCAAATTATTAGGTTCTCTATACTCGTTGATGATCATAGCCAAAAGCCCAGCGAATCTGTTGGCGTGTTTGCTATGTTCCTCAGTCCAAGGGTACATGATAGCGAAGTTGGCGCAAGTCTCAGGTAAAGCAGCCAAATTTGGGCACACCACATTACAACCAGCGCTCATAGCTTCGATGACTGAAATACCAGAAGTTTCAGGCCATATGCTAGGATACGTGTAGACGTGAGCTTTCTTCAGAGCTTCGCGAATCACTGAGTTTGGTTGATATCCATGATAAGTGATCTTTGGATGATTCTTGCAACGTTCGAACAATTCCTTATAGGGCTCGTCGCGAGCAGGCCAACCATAGATATTGAACGAAGAGTAGACGTCTAGGTGAAAATTCAATCCCTTATCAGAAAGGAATTCGGCTGTAGGAACAAGAAGCTCTAGACCACGATGCGGTGTTGTATGATAAATGAGGTTGATAGTTCCTTCGGGTTTCTGATGCTGTTCGATAGGAACGATCGCGTTCTGAAGAACAACACCCTTACCATAAGGAACATCAAGCCCCATATTGTATGTTGCCTGTTGATAGTTGGATACGAATACAAGTTTCTCAAAACGCTTCAGCGAATTTGGGCTTTTAAGATGCTGTGATTCTGGGTCATCCCAAGTATCATGCAACCAAAGGATATTGCGCTTCGTGGTATCCACCTCTCGCACGCGTGAGCAAATGATATTGAACTTTTCCTTGAGATGTGGAGGCAAACGTGCCATAAGCCCCTCATACATCTGCTCTGTTCCGCCCTTCGAACCGATATGAGCATATGTGCCATTATTAGTAGGTTCAATCGAAGTTGCAGAAGATTCTTTCAATCCAGTGATATTTAATTTAGTCATTAACAGGCTCCAGTGATATTGTCATAGACGTTACAGAATCGATTCGAAAAGAACGCCAACCATTGACTTCGATATCCCACACAGCAAGAACGTCGGAGTTGTCTTTCATGGCAGCTTCAGTATCATCCATCAATTTAGGCAGATACTTTTCCTGTAATGAGCAACGCATGTTACGCAGCGAACCATCTTTCTTTGTGAACTGAACGTTGATAACACCAGCACGAGCAGCTTCACGAATCTGTTCTTTAGTATATAGCATTTTATATTTTCCTTCCAAGATACTTTGCATCAGTTCCGTCAGTGATATATTGAGTAGCGCCCTTATTGTAAGCAGGTGCTACACGCATAGCCTTTTCTTCGATAGCCTTGATAGTAGCAGCAGACTCTTCAGAGCCACGCTTCCACTTATGATCGTTGAGCTTATCACGCTTGGCAGCTATTCCTCCAGGAATAACATTAGCCATAGGTGCAGCATTAGACTCAACTGCAAGGCTATAGGTGAACTTCTTGGTAGCAGACTTCGTACCTTTGAAGTAGCCTACTTTCTCAAGCAACTCATTGGTCTTACGCTGACCTTCAATCATAGCCTGAGTAGGCCTACGAGCCTTACGCTTACGCATATTGGTAGTCGTGTAGTAGATAGGTAAAATAGCCATAGTTGACCCCTCATCACAATACCAATTATAGGCCAGTTGGGGTCGATTGTCAAGAGGGAAAATTGATGGCTTTCCAATAAAAAAAGTCGTCCCGCAGTATGGCTTGGTGGGCGTCAACGAACTCTTTGAATGGGCGGTTCATTTCGTAATATCGTAATTTGGCTACCAAATCATTTTTGCGAACATTCTTTTCGATTAGGTGTTCGCCTATCATCGAACAGCCATTCGAATGGAATTCGTCGATATGGATGAATGTCTCAGAATATTTGTCCATGATTTCTGAGCTAGAAAATGCGAATTGGTCGCATAGCAACTGTTTGTAGATATGACACGACCGTTCGGGAACGTATAGAAATTCGTTGCTCATTTTCTGAAAAGGTATTGCGACATTCAGTGCGTAGTCAAATCTAGAACGAACTACCCAATCGTACTTAAATCCCATTTCATTTTCATATTCGCGCTTTAGCCTGTTAGAATGATATATTGAATAGAATCCATGCAAAGCATTTCTAGGAGGCCAGGCATCATGTTTGCCTCCTTCATATTCATACTTGATATCGTCTTTTTTACCAAACTTATAATCGTCATATTGATATTTTATTGGCTTATATAATCTACGGATGTTGCCATTATATTCAGAATTCCATGAATGTATGAAAACATCAACCTCATACTCTTCGAGTAGGTTCCTGCTATGATAACCGAAACCCTCTTGTAGAGAACGAGGTTGACCAGATAAACAAAGTGCTATTTTCATTTTCTTGAATTCCAAAAATCTAAATCTTGTTTTAACCAAGAATCCCTAGTTTCTTGCGGCAACCTTATTAAACTATAAATCCATTTCCGACCATTTGCTTCGGCATTTCCGGTGAATGGGTCATTCATGTTAACATAACGAATCTTTTCGTTTTCTTGTGCAGGATATCCATGATGTTTTCTAATTCCTGTTTCCACTAGCGTAGTTGAAACGAGATTTTCTCCATAGAATTTATATTCAGGAATCTTGGAAAATTTTTGCATGTGTTCAAAAACAGACATATACTTATTCATGTTTTCGCTAGACCCATAAGCAAACAGGTCGCAGAAACCATAGTCATAAGTATTGTCTGTTTTTAAATATCTACGGATTGGTAAATAAACATATGAATTGTCGTCGCCGAAATCGGGAACAATATTCAACGCATAATCAAATCTCCCTTTGACTACCCAATCGTATGTGATATTATGTGATACTTCGTGTTCGATTTTCAAATTTCTAGATTGAATAATCGTATAGAATTGAGCAAGAGAATATCTAGGAAGGCTAGATTCATGAACACAATTCTTTTCATATATTTTGTCATGCTCGGGGGAAAATTTATATTCCTCGAACACATATTTTTTTGGTTTATATAATTCTAAAATGTGTTCATTCAAGTGTGAATTCCACGAATGCACGAACACGTCAACCTCGAAACAGTCGATAAGGTTTTTTTTCCAGTAACGGAAACCTTCTTCGAGTGCTCGAGGTTGACCAGATAAACAAAGTGCTATTTTCATGCTAGTATATATGGTGCGCGGAGAGGGACTCGAACCCCCGATCTGACCGTTATGAGCGGCCGGCTTTAGCCACTAAGCTATCCGCGCTAATTAGAAAGAATTTCTTTGAGTCTATCGGCGGCGTACGAAGCAGCGAATGCTTCTGGTTTTACCTTAGGAGCAAATCCGCACATACCACGAATATATCCAGTTGCCTGCTGGATAACGCAGCTAGAACCATGGAGTTCGTCGGGATTGATATCGAGATGAACTTCGACGTGCCTATCGCCGATTGCTTCGAATAGTTCTAGATACATAGCAGAAGCCTTATAGACTTCGTTCATTAGACGATAAGCTGGACGGTCGTGACGCTTATCATAATCTCGTTCTGTTACGACGTCTCCGAATACCTTACATCCTCGAGAACCATCAATGTGAATAACGACAGCAACTGTGTAATCGGCATACCACTGATTGTCGCGACCACGATATCGCTCACTATCTGCTCCAATATAAATGGATGTGCTGTCTGAACTGTTGGTGATATATTCTCTGACTTCATCGATATTCATCTTTTGCATTATGACACTTTTTTCATTTTGGAATTGGAGCGGAGAATGGGGGTCGAACCCACGACCACTTGCTTGGCAAGCAAGAGCTCTACCACTGAGCTACCTCCGCGAATTGGTGTCCCGTGAGGGAGTCAAACCCCCAACCTTCGGTTTCGTAGACCGATGCTCTATTCAGTTGAGCTAACGAGACTTTGAGTGAGCAAAAGGAATTTTATCCCAAGGATTAATGCTCACAGCTTTTCTATATCCTTTATATAGCCTCACTCCATGCAATAATCCAGGAGAAAATATAAGCAAACGATTTGTTTTAGGTTTAAGCATTATATCTTCAGTATAGAAATCACCATCTACGAGATTTTCAATCAAAGGATAATACACTATACTGCATAGCGGAAAAGAAAGAATATTCTGTTGTTCATATAGGAAATCGTCTTTGTCATGATGCATAGCAGGAACATACATGTTATCTTGATTGCACCACATTTCATAACCTATCGCGGAAGTCAGATCAATATAGCTATTAGCTAATGATATGATATTTGCGAATGTCTGATTCTGCTGAAAATTATACCACGCTACTCCTTCACCATATTCAAAAGTCAAAAGATAGTTTCTAGTAGATTCATCGAACACATCATCTAATATAACGAACACGATTCACCTATGTTTGGAGGAGCCACCCAGACTCGAACTGGGACCTCAAGGATTTGCAGTCCCGCACATTAACCGTTTTGCTATGGCTCCACAACTAAGTTCAAAGAAACAACATTTCTAATTTTTTCACTCATATTAGGTTTAGTATAGTGATTAGTGATAGAAGGAAAAAACAATATAGTACCTTCTTCTACTTCTGGTACATAATATAAATTATCACCAGTCACGAAATTAGAAAAAGAAGACATGAATGTGATAGGAGAATGCATTTCTTTATCATAATCTATATAACAAACAGCGCTATATCCTAAAGTGCCATGATGATGAACTGGATGATGCATATATTGTTCCGCTTGTTCGAACCAGGCGTCTCTTACATATGCAGCTTTAGCCCCTAATTGTTCTCGCATCATATTTATTTCACTAGTAAATATAGATTCTAGTTTACTGATATAATTTTGTCGTTCTTGCGAAAAATAGTTAGTGTTTATAGCATCAAAGTTTTTCATTTCTGTCGAAGCGATCATTTCGGTCAATTCGGTTTTTTTCTTTGACCAATCTTCGCAATTTAGAGTAATCAAAGGCACATGAAACATAGATATCATCATATAATCACCTCAAGAAATGGCTAGGGATCAAGGACTCGAACCTCGGACATCCAGATTCAGAGTCTGGCGTTCTACCAACTGAACTAATCCCTAATGGCACCGGTGCTAGGACTCGAACCCAGAAGAACGGTTTTGGAGACCGTCATGTTACCATTACATCACACCGATAATGGTTTATTTATACGTCGAAAAACAAATTACCGCTTACAGATATTCTTTCTTCATCAGAGGTGTAGAAAGGGCATACACAATGCCAAAGTTTGGCTGGAAAAAACACCATTTTTCCTTCAAACGATTTATCCACATTAATCACGTAGTCACTTGTTGCCCCCATGATATCAGTATATTGAAAAGCGAAGGTAGAGTTACGTCGTGTGACTGCATTTTTGGAATTAGAGTGATTGAGTTCTTCTTCTAGGTCATAAGGTATCTTAATCCATATGACGAAACTGAATACGCCACCATGAAAATGTAGTGGATTATACTCATGTTTCTTTTGAAAATTTACCCAATATGATTCTAAGCTATATCCTTTGATTTGTTCTTCAGGCCTCTTCATATTTTGTCTTAATACGTCTGTATATGCGAATTGCTCGTCGTATTCTTTGGCGAGTTCGTCGAGCAAAGGAAAAATGATTTCTCTAGTTTCGCTTAGAACAAATTCGTTTTCGATTTGACCTATCAAGTTTTTATTATATGAAGGGGTCGTATCGCGCGAATTTGATACTTTTTCTATTTCGGCTTTTATAGGATTAAGGATTTCTTTAGGAACATCCAGTTTAAGAAAACCCCGATTAGGAAATTGTTGCCAAGTGTATTCTACCATAACTATTCCTTGATTCTTTTCTGATGGTCGCAGAATTTATTACCGTATGCGTCTTCTCCCATGAAATATCTACGACCAGCTGCATGAGGTTTGTTGGTGTCTGGTCCAGAACGTTCCTTAGCGAATTCTCTAGCACATGAAATTTCATCATCGATTTGCTCTTGTGTTAAGTAATCTTTAGCATTCACCATCTCGAATGAGTCTATAAAATATCTCGGAACAGGAATGATACAACCGATCCAATCCCCTCGGGTTACTCGCACCCAATAATTAGGTCTAGTAAACTTGAGATTGAAGGTGAAATCTCTACGAAGATTGTCGGTCTCGACTACTCCAGTCATATGACCTAGTCCATCAATAAAACTATTGGGTGGATTGATAGTCATTAGATTCACATTTTCGGGCGTGCGTAGTGCGAAACTATTCTGAACAGTTAATATACCTAAACCAAAATGAGAATTAATTGATTGCATGCTACTAGGATCTTTTTCATCAAAAACAATTTTGACTGCGTCTAATCCTTCACCGCCATCCCAAAACGCACTGAAGGTGTGCTGCGAACGCACAACAAATCCATATTGGTTGCCTATGACTAGAGGCAAACAAAGATACGCATGGTCGCTGAACCAGTTACGTTGTTTCCTACCTCTAAGAGAAACATACTCCTGTTCGCATCCGTATGGAATAGTGTTTGCGTGTGGAATTGCTACAATTTTATTTTTATCAGTGACTATCGACGCCATGACTGTATCGCTTTCGAAACATCGTATGTGTAGAATGATGGCAATGTGTATCGCACGCCTGTAGGAACATTACGAACTCCATGAAGAAACTCTACTGTTCCTGGGAATATTGCGAGAGAACCCTTCACAGGTTTCCATTCTTTTTCTTTAAGAGGCCAATAAATTTCACCGCCTTCGAAATCATCGTTGAGGTAAATCACCGAAGCGAAATCTCTCCAAGGAAATGGATGTGGCAAACCATTGGGTTCTTCTTTGTCTGCGTGAGGACGCAATTCGTATCCAGGAAGCCAACGAACAATCTGTAGTGTATCTGGCACTAGTGGTCGTTTATCTTCAGCCAACTGATATATCGTAAATGCTACAGAATGGCTAATAGAAATCATTCGATTTCTAAGTTTTTCATCTGATATCATATGATCATCAATGACTCGTTTAGCCCAAAAACCATTATCTTGGGCCTGGTTCTCGAACAACTGAATATTATCATTCGTGAACCTTACTATACTGTCGCACTCTTCATTCGTCAAGAAATTATTTTGAATGTAAGGAAATTTTCTAGGATCATAATATGTCATTGAAATTCACTCTTCATACTTTCTGTGAAGCTAGAAACAAACTCTCTTAGGATGAGACCAGATTCAACGTGATCAATAGGCTTAGATATTCCTATCTTAGCAGCTTCATTTATATATTCAGGATCTGTGAACACCGACCACATTGCTTGTCTAAGCTCATCCGCTCTTTCAGCTGGAATATTAGGCGGTGCTGCGTATAGTCTTAGCAACATATTTTGGAGTTCTAAAATTCGTACAACATTTTTCGCGCGTTCGTCAGAAACCATTTCGAGCAAAGTGGGAACATCCTGATAATCTTGATGTCTGACAACACCATCCCCCCACTGAATTATTGGTTTAATTTTGTTTTCCGTCAACCAATACGGTGATACAGTTTTCACACCAGTCAAGGATCCTGTTAGAACTGTTATTTCATTTCTTTCTAAGGCTAACTTTACTTCATTTGGATTAAGATAACCTGTGATTTCTTTTGCTTTCCAGCCTAATAGCCTATTGATTATTTTGAATTGGTTAATAGGTAAACTTGAATCAATTCCTCCAATGATTTCTTTCTGGTCAACTTTTTTCCATAACATGTATGGTTCGTATCGACCATCTTGTGCAGCCCCCAAGATTGTAAATTTTTCTATATCATATTGAATAGATTTGCTTGCTAAGACACCTTGTAACAAAACATTAGTTTGTATCGTTCCAATAGTGTTTCCGTCTTTAGTTGCTGCATTATACAAATAATTCGCTAGAACAACTCCTGCTGCTCCTGGAATTTGTTTCACTATGACTTTTTGATTTATATATTTGGGTAGATATTTCGCAACGATATTTGCATGAATTCCATTACCTCCAGCAACGTTCTGCACAAGTACAGTTAACTCGTTAGCTAAAGAACTTGAAGCGAAAAATAAAAATATTGCTGTTAGGAAAATTCTAATCATTATAAATCCAAAGTGGCGGAGAGTGTGAGATTCGAACTCACGGAAGATTTTCACCTTCGCTCATTTAGCAAACGAGTGCTTTAGGCCGCTCAGCCAACTCTCCAAAGCCTATTTACGAAATCTAATAGCAGACCGTGATGTTTACCATCGTGCCAATATCCATCAAGATACTGATAAGGACTCTCATACCAAAATTCCTCACTCTCAGGATGGCAACCAATCAAACCAAGATTGCCTTGAATGATAGCCATTGGTTCATCATTAGCGTATTTAGCAATTGTATCATAATGACCTGATCCTGTAAAGACACAACCGTCATAGAAGAACATCTTTTCTTTTTGACCAAGCCATTCAATATCAGCGACCGTGCCATAGCTCCTGCGAATCTCAGCCGTTGGTCTCTTTATATATTGAACCGCATCTAACTTATCGAGTAGATCAAAATATCGAGAACCAGCCCAATAAGCACCCATGCAAATGCCGATATACCTACCACCTCTAGCAAGAAACGCTGCGATTTTGTTAGCTTTAGTGCGTGTAAAGAAATCGTGATAACTGTCACTGTCGCCAATGCCGCCAGGGAAAACAATTCCATCCACATCATTTAGCACCTCGTCTATATCATCACGAACAGTGAATATATTAATTTCATATTCAGGAGATAATGCTCGTACTATTCCATCACAACATTGTTTTGAACATTCAGGATGGTGCTGGAATAGAGCGAGCTTTTTCATTAGGTAAGAAGTCTAGCTTTCTTTGCCTTTTTCGCATACTCCTCAAGAAGTGTGAAGTCTGCATTTACAATAGCCACATGTTCCTCTACGTCTGGATTATATGCTTTGAAATTGCCACCATGACCCAACTTGATATGGCAATCTTTATCGCCATCCATGCATAGCGTGATTAGGTTTGTTGGTTCTAATTCTAATTCTGGGAATAGGTGAAATGGTTTTTTATGGTGAACATTAAGATTCAAACCGCCGCCACATGCAGCACAAGCTGGTTCAAGTTTTAAATGATTATGCTGTACAGTTGACCAATGTGGTGATCGAGCAACTCCATGACCAACATGTTTATCGCGTATATCTTCTTTATATAAATCTTTTGGTTTTCTTGGCATTATACCTCCGTTGTTACGGATGTATTTATAATGGTGCCGTCTCTTGGTTACGCTCCAAGCTCTCCAGCTCTTCAGGCAGGCGCTTTCACTAGATTAGCTTAGACGGCATGTATATAGTTGGTAAGAGCGAACCTTACCATGCAGTACCACCACACTCGCTTTGTGACCGTGAACCTTGGATTTCAAGCCCTAGGTAATCCAAACGCTGCGAGACTATATTGGATGCAGAGGACGGAATTGCACCGCCGACCTTTTGGGTATGAACCAAACGAGCTACTACTGCTCCACTCTGCTTCAATTGGTGCCGAAAACTGGACTTGAACCAGTGACAATACCCGTATGAAGGGTGCGCTCTACCAACTGAGCTACATCGGCAAACTGTTCCCACCGTTAATTGGCTCCATAAGCGCCACGGGTTTGTTTTACATCGGCTGCCGCACGGTGGGCACACGATCCGATGGTAGTGGTGGGTGAGGTAGGAGTCGAACCTACATTGTTTACCACATAGGGACCGGATTTACAGTCCGGAGATGCACACGCCATAGCATCAACTCACCCAATTCTTTTATACTTGAACCCAGACTTGACCTTCAAGCCACGCTACGACCTCGTCGCGCACGGCTTTTACATCGTCTGGCTTCATAAACTTTTCAATTTTTCCATGCTCATATTTGATGACCATTGAAACAATACGAGGCAAAATATACGTCTTGAACGTACCATTATCTTTACGACAATGTTCTACCGTTTTGTAAATTCGCCCTTCTATGTATGCGCGAGCGAGAAGAGTAGCACGAGCTTCATTGCGAACATCAAAACGACGATGGCTATTCAATGACTTCCACATAAAACGAACTTTAGTCTCGTCCTTTTGGTGTGTCTTGAGCCATTCAATCTGGCGCTTGAGTTTCTGTTCCTCGAACCGAATGACGCCAGCTTCCAATGCGAGATGTTTAGACTTGATCTTTAACTTGATAGACATGTTGGTTTCCTTATTGATGATTACATTATACGATAGTGATTATTCAAAGTCAATAAGAAAATTCATGGGGGACGAAAAACCTACAGAAAAAATACCTTCATGTTATTACTCCATTATCAGTTGGTGACCCTAACGGGACTTGAACCCGCATTCATCGTTTTAGAGACGACTGCATATCCGCCATGCTCTAGGATCTATTTATATTGGCACTACCTCCAAGATTCGAACTTGAACTCCGGCGTCCACAACACCGGGTGCTTACCAATTACACTAAGGTAGCATAGTGCTTCTGAATAAGATTCATATTTGTTGTCACTGCCACACGATCTTTATCGGTTTGATTGTGCGACACTTGATGAACTAGCCACCCAGGAAACATAATCATCTGTCCAGCTTTTGGCTTATAGTTGAACACATTATAATGTTCAGGATTAAGACTAATCCAACCTAACGTCGATCT
>Ga0114959_10001816_pt1 | contig 18207 bp, 11 predicted proteins | sample C_130625_EF_Meta_FD_87317 | JGI IMG/M metagenome (GOLD analysis project Ga0114959, IMG submission 87317) | Freshwater microbial communities from Lake Croche, Canada to study carbon cycling - C_130625_EF_MetaG | ecosystem: Environmental > Aquatic > Freshwater > Lake | place: Lake Croche, Canada...
AATGGCGAAGGGCAACAAATGAATGTGATAATGAGTCCAAAATCACAGGACGTTCTAAGCCAAAAATCTGCCCAAGAAATCGGGAAAGATTTAGAAAAGATTGCTTTGCCTTTAAGAGAAAAAGACAAGAAAAATTTAGGTAGAGTTATCCATCTTTCGGATATTTTGAAGGTCAGTCACAACGAACAACCCATAGAAGAATTTTATAGAATTAATGGCAAGAATGCCGTTACGATTGTCGTACAGGCAGATATTGGTGCAAATCAGTTGAGCTTATCCAAAATCATTCGAGCAAAATTAGCGGATATTTCTAAAACTCTTCCTCCCACTTATCAGACTAATATTGAATATGATGCTACGGAATATATCCGTGAAAATTTGGATAAAATTTGGGTGCAATCGGGTTTGGCAATCTTAATTTTATTGATTTTTGTATGGCTCACGACCCGTAGTTGGCGATATACGATGGTGATTTTATTGAGCCTCATCATCAATTTGGCACTCTCTTTTATAAGCTTCTATTTCCTCAAAATAGAGATTCATCTGTATTCATTGGCTGCCATTACCACGTCTTTGGGCATTTTGATTGATAATACAATCGTGATGATTGACCATTATCGCAGATATAAAAATCTCAACGTTTTCATGGCATTATTAGGAGCAACTCTCACCACCATTGCAGGGCTAACGGTTATTTGGTTTCTACCCGAAGAGACAAAATTAGACCTTTTAGATTTTGCCGTAGTGATGATTATTGTCTTGGGAATTTCCTTAATTGTTGCATTGTTTTTTGTTCCTGCTTTGATAGAAAGAATAGATATGATGCCTGATAATGAGGGAATTAAACAAAGAAAAAAGCTACGAAGAATATCCAAACTAAGTAGAATTTATACAATAATAGCACTCTTCTTTTTGCGTTTTCGTAAAACATCTTTCGCTCTGATGTTCCTTGCTTTCGGCTTACCCGTTTTTATGTTGCCTAATCGTTTGGAAGAAACAAACCCTTTGGCAAAGTATTATAATCCAAGTATCGGAAGTGAATATTATCAAGAAAACATTCAACCGACCATCAATAAGGTATTTGGAGGGAGTTTGAGATTGTTTGTGAACTATGTTTATGAAAAATCATATTACTCAAAAAATGAACGTACTTTATTATACGTCAATGCAGGATTACCAAACCAAGCAACCATTGAGCAAATGAATGAATTGTATTTGCGAGTGGAAAGCTATTTGAGCCAATTTAAAGAAATTGACCGCTTTATTACTCGGATTTATAATGGACAAAATGGAAGTATGACCATTTATTTTAAGCCAGCATATGAAAATGGTTCGTTCCCGTACATATTAAAAAATCGGATGATTGCCCTTTCTACTGAAATGAGTGGTATCAATTGGGATATTTACGGAGTCGGGCAAGGATTTAGTCAGAATTTAGATGAAAACAGTACGCCAACTTTCAACGTAATAATGCACGGCTACAATTATAACGAATTGGAACGACAAGCGAATATTTTGAAAAAACGTTTGGAAGTTCATCCAAGAATTCAAGAAGTAAACATCAATAAGAGTCTAAATTTTTGGAATAATAAAAGTCTTTATGAATTTGTATTAGAAACCGACCCCAAACATTTAGCCTTGTACGGGCGGACGAATGCGGAGGTCTATGAATATCTGCAACGCCAGAATGTACGCTCCCGACCAGATATTTACCAATTGATGAATGGTGAATACGAACAAATTAAAGTTGTGCCAGATGATAGTAAAAATTTTGATGTTTGGTCACTAATGAATCAGTCGGTGAAGATGGATAAAAACATTGTCAAATTATCTGATTTTGCCAAGTCTGAAAAACAGAAAATCAGTCCAGAAATTCATAGGGAGAATCAGGAATATCTCAGAATGGTAAGTTTTGAATATTTTGGGAGTCAAAATTTTGGGGATAAATTTTTAGAGAAAACCCTGACAGAAATCAAACCAGAATTGCCTTTGGGATATACCGCCAAGAAAACGGGCTATGATTGGTACAGTGAAGAAGCCAAACAACAATATTGGTTAATTGGCTTAGTGATAGTGTTAATTTATATGATTTGTGCCATCGTTTTTGAGTCATTGTTGCAACCCTTAGCGTTGATTATGATGATACCGATTTCATTTATTGGAGTCTTTTTAACCTTTTATTGGTTTGATTTTAATTTCGACCAAGGAGGATATGCTTCTTTTGTGTTGCTAAGTGGCAATGTGGTTTGTGCCGCAATTTTCATCATTGCAGAATTTAATAATTTGCAAAAATTACATCCCACCGCAAAACCTTTTAAACTATATATCAAAGCCTATAATCATAAAATTATTCCTATCCTTTTAACAGTTCTCTCAACTGTGGTAGGCTTAATTCCGTTTTTGATTTATGGCCAAAATGAAATCTTTTGGTTTGCCCTTGGTGCTGGAACAATTGGGGGATTGATGATGTCTTTGGTAGGAATTATTTTGTATTTGCCTTTGTTTTTGAGATTTCGGTGAAAAAGAGATGTTTAGACTGTTTATTTAATATTTTTATAAAAAAGGATAAGTAGTCAGAATGTTTTTTTTGTTTCAGTAGTATTTTTCAATTAGATTCAAATACCTGTTTATAAAAATTTTAATTACGTAAGTTCAAATCCTGTCATCCCGACAACTTTACTTTCAAAACAAAAAATCCTGAAAGAACATAAAATTCCTTCAGGATTTTTACTTTATAATCAATTCAAAATCAATCCATTGGTACTTCCATTAACAATAATTCTACGCCTGTTTGGGTTTTGAAATTTACGGATGAAATGTCTTCTAAGCCTAATCCATCACGAAATTCTAAACTTTCTCCGCTGGTTTCCACTTGTCCGTTGACCACAAAAATATACAGCCCATTGCCTAAACGGTTCAATTGATAATTAAAATCTTGACCCGCTTCAAATTTACCCATGCTGAAAAAAGCATTTTGATGAATGCCCAAAGTGTTGGGAATATTGGCTTCAATGGGTGAAACCAACAACTGAAAATTGTTATGTTGAGCCGTTAAATCAAAGGTCATTTGACCGTAACGTGGCACTACATTTCCTTTATTTGGAAATAACCAAATCTGAAACAATTTTAACAATTCTTCTTTTGAATGATTGAATTCAGAATGATAAACACCCGTTCCAGCCGACATTACTTGCACTTCTCCTTTGGTTATTATCCCGTGATTACCTTGATTATCCCGGTGTTCAACCACGCCTTCCATCGGAATTGTGATGATTTCCATATTATCGTGTGGGTGCATTCCAAAGCCTTTTCCAGCCGCAATTTGGTCATCATTCAAAACTCTCAAAACCCCGAAATGCATTCTTTTGGGGTCATGATAACCCGCAAATGAGAATGTCAAACGGGTTTTTAACCAGCCATGGTCAGCCTTTCCACGAGAATTTGATTTGTGCAGTGTTTTTTTTAAGGCTGTGTTTATGGTAGTTTCCATCTTTTTTTAAGATTAGCTATTAATCCTTGTTTTGGTAATTGAATGTTGGTAATTAAATTTAATTTTGTTTCTGTAATATTATGAGATCTCCTCTGTTTTGCTTGTTAAAGGTTTAACCAAAATGTTTAAGGTTTAGTTTTCCCGTAAAATCAAATTCAGCTTTCACATTTTCCCGTGGGTAAATGGTAGTTCCAAAAGCAAATTACTGAAGTGGAATTTTCCTAATAAGAGACGTTTAAATTTAATTGATTGATGTGTATACATTTAATGTTAAAACATCATACTTTTGATTTAGTTCATCATAAGCTAAAAATAACACCTGAGGCATGATTTACGGAAAGTAATTGTACTGTTTAATTTACTACCAATTAAAATAAGTAGTTGTACGTAATGCGATTTTAATCATTCGGAAAATGAGCATCTAATAATCAAATATCTATTCTTGCAAAAACGTAGTTTATTTTTAAACGATGCTCTGTCATATTTCTAACCGCTGATAAGGAATCATATACGATCTTTTAAAACAATTTTTAAAATAGCGATTTAAGGAATACCTAATTCCCAAAATCAATATCACTTTTCTCCATTTTACGGTCTTTTTTCTTGAAAGTGGCATTGGCCTTTCCGATGGGTAATTGCAAGGTTAATTTATAAAAACGAACATCACGACGGTTCATACTTGCTTGATAAACGTTGTCATCTTCAAAGGTACTGACTTGTTTACGAGAATTAAAAACATCATTTATACTAAAAACAATGCTGGCTCGGTTATTCATAAATGGTTTTTTGACCGCAAAATCTGCCGCTTGGATAGCCAATCTATATCCCTGCAAACTTGGTGTTTTACTATCCCGATTTAGGTTAATTTGGGCAGAAATATTGCCCGGAAAACGGTAGGATAAATTCAATTTTGCTCGATATACCCAGAGCTCATTTTGAATAGTGGCGGATTGTACAAGAAAATTAAATACATTTAGGTTCGCCGTAGCAGAAAATGCCCCAGCCGTATACTTAAGCGTATTATCTAAACCGTATTGGATGTCCGCCTTGGCATTAATGAATGAGGTAACCAATATCGTTGGGTCGGTTGCCGAAGGTTGTGTAAAAGGCTTAATCGTATGGTCTTCGTAGATATAATACGCCGAGGCTAACCAACTTAAACGACCAATGTTTTGGCTATAATTCAATTCGGCAGTATTAATAAATTCGGGTTGAATTTTTGGATTTCCAACGGTAATATTTTGGCGGTCGTTGGATTGAATTCCCACAAAAAGTTGCCTAAATCCTGGTCTACCTACTTTTCTGCTGATACTAAATCCTAATTCAGCATCTTTATTAAACTTTTTATTTAATGAAAAAGATGGAAAAAATGCTTGAAACCAGCCATCTCCATTTGCCGTTGGATAATCATATCCAAAGGTTGAATTATCAAATCTTGAGGTCCCGTGCAAGAAGGATTGTTCCACTCGAAGCCCCGCTTCCATCGTAACATTATGTTTTAGGCGGTGATTATACAGAAAATAAAGGGCATTAACGGTTTCTAAAATTTCCGCATCTTGCGAATAGTTTGGCAATAATTTATACGCCTGAGTATCGTTGTTGAGTTGATTGAAAAAATATTGAATATCTCGGCCAAAAGTATAACTCCGGAAGCCCATTTCAAATTTTGTAGAATCATTAAGCGGATGAACGTAATCCAACTGACCCAAATATTGGGAGCCAATCTGACGACCCGAAATGATATCTCTTTCGGGATAAAATTGTTGGTTCGTGCCGCCAGCATTTTGAGCGGTGGTGAGCCAATCGGCCGCATTGGAAACATTATTGCGGGTGAAAGAAGTTGTCAGACTCAATTCACGACCTTTCCGAGCGAAAGTCCTTTTCCAATCCAATTCAAGGCCTATGTTCGTGAAAGAATTTTCTGGTTTTGTATTCCGTGAACCGTAACTTGTAATGGCTTGTTGAGCATTTCTATACTCGTATTCTTGATAATTGACCGTATTAAAAGCCCCACCAACAACGGTACCTGCTACTGAAAAGGTATTGAATTTATTGGGTGAGTAATCCGCTAAAAAACGTCCATTTTGGAAAACATTATTAAGATTTGTCTTGGTAGTTTGATTGAAAAAACTAGTGGCTGAGCCATTTGAAAAATTAGTACGGTTGACGTAACCATCTAAAGGATTTTGGGTAGCATTTGCATTGTAAAGCGCCGTAAAATTCCATTTTCCGTCGTGATAATCAAGATTTAAAGAACCATCGTACCTTGAATTATTACCGATTCCAGCACTGACCGAACCGTTAAAACCTGCTTGTCTATTTTTCTTCAAAACTAAATTCACAATCCCGCCTGATGTTGAGGCATCGTAGCGAGCGGATGGGTTGGAAATTACTTCTACCGATTCAATTTGATTGGCTGGAATTTGCGCTAATGTTAGTTGCGTGGGTTTTCCGTTGACATAAATCGTCGTGGCCATGTTGCGCAAACTGGCATTCCCATTCTCATCAATGTTAATAGAAGGCACACTTCTCAACAACGATTCTGCCGTGCCACCAATGGAAGTGATACTTTTGACCACGTTGAAAACCCGCTTGTCCATGCCGAAAGAAACTTGGTCTTTTTCCCCTTTTACTTGCACCTCTTGCAACATTTTTGCCTCGGGATTCACTTTGATAACGCCCAAATCAAGGTCTTTATCTGTCAGTACAATTGCTTGAATAACAGACTGATAGCCTACAAATGAAACTTTCAACATGAGATTTCCTGCGGGTAAATTACTGATACTAAACTTCCCAGATTCTGGGATATTTAGGCCACCAACCAAGGAATCTTTTGAATTTTGGGATTTAAAAATCGTAACCGATGCGAAAGATAAAGGCAGGTTATTTGAAGTATCCATGACTTTACCCATCACTTTTCCAGTCAGAGATGAAGGTGTTTGGGCGACCGAAATATTTACTGAAATAAAAAATATAAAAAATAGATTTTTGAGCATGATGGTTTGCTTTGAAGTAAAATAAACCAAATTTACGACAGGATTTTGTAGAAAATTTGTTCTATTTGGGGTTACGCTATATTTCAGTAAGGTTTTCGTACGATTAAATTATTATGGTTGCGGATAAATGCTAAAAGATTATACCACAAAACAAAACAATTAAAATGGATGAAAAAATTGGAATAGATGATTAATGCAAATTTCTCGACAATTGGGTAAAAAACGTCTCAGACTGGACTATCGAAAAAAATAGGCGATTTATCCGAAAAAGTAGTTGGCAGTTCCGCCAAATCAACATGTGACCCACTACCAAAATTAATGTTTTACCCTTTTTTATAATGAACTTCAGGCAAATTCCTCAAATGTTCGGCGGCACTTTCGGGCGTTATATCCCTTTGTGGATTTGCCAATAATTCGTAGCCAACCATAAATTTTTTGACGGTTGCGGAACGTAAAAGTGGGGGGTAAAAATGAATATGCCAATGCCAACTTGCTACGTCAGTGGCTCGTGTTGGCGCTTGGTGAATTCCCGCTGAATAGGGAAAAGAGGTGCTAAAAAGGTTGTCATAGCGAGTGGTTAATCTACGGGTAATATCGGCTAGATCATTTTTCTCTTTTTCGTCCATTTCGGAAATGTACGCCATTGGTCGTTTAGGAATCAAAAGCGTTTCAAATGGCCAAGTTGCCCAAAACGGAACCACTACCAAAAAGGTATCATTTTCCACCACCACTCGTTGCTTTTCAGAAATTTCTAATGGCCAATAATCTTCTAAAAGTGTTTTTTGATGTGCTTCAAAATAGGCTTTTTGGTGTTGTGTTTCTTTTTGAATTTCTAAGGGAATATGGCTCGATGCCCAAATTTGCCCGTGCGGATGCGGATTTGAACAACCCATTATCGCCCCTTTATTTTCAAATATTTGTACGTAGTTTATTGCTTTTTGGGTGCGAAAATCTTCAAATTCTGCAATCCAAGTATCGACTACTTTACGAATATCGGCGTTTTCCATTTCTGCCAAAGTCAAATCGTGGCGAGGCGAAAAACAAATCACTCGGCACTCGCCTTTCACGCTTTCGGCTATCAACAAATCAGCTTTTTTGATTTCTCCTTCGGGAACGTCAGATTGCAAAGCGGCAAAGTCATTTTGAAAGACGTAAGTATCTGAATATTTGGGATTTATCTCTCCATTCATGCGTGGATTATCCGCACATAAATAGCATGTTGGGTCGTATAGAGGGCGAGAATCTGACACAATATCCTCGGTTTTTCCTTGCCATGGGCGTTTGGTACGATGGGGCGAAACCATAATCCAGTCGCCCGTAAATGGATTTTGTCTGATATGTGAATGTTCGTTAAAATCGAAAGTCATGTGTTTAATTGATAATTGACAATGAATAATTTTGGGGAGCCCAATCAAATAGTTGTGAAATAATCTTTAGCAGAGTGTTAATTGAATAATTATTAGTTTTAAGGTAAATAAATTTTTGGGGAACTTCTCGAAAGTTTAAAACTTTCGAGAAGTTATATTTGGGAAATTATACAGACTTAATTAATGGTGTATTCACTTCAAAACAGTTATTAATTATCAATTATTAACAATCAATTATCGACGTTCCGTTTGCTGTAATTATGCTGTACATTTTTAAATCAATACCCGTTTCTTGTTTATAATTAATTGATAGTCTGTTATATAACTCATCAATTGCATCGGCTTTGATGAGATTGATGGTGCAACCACCAAAACCTCCGCCCATCATTCTTGAACCTAAAACGGATGTTTCGTGCCAAACGGCATCGACCAAAAAGTCCAATTCTTGGCAACTTACTTCGTACAAATTCCTTAGTCCTTCGTGCGTTGCGGTCATTTTAATGCCAAAATCTGCCAAATTACCCGCCTGCAGATCTTGGCAAGCCGAAAGAATTCTTTGATTTTCTTCGATCACGTATTGGCAACGATTATAAACCAAGCCATTCAATTGGCTGCGGCTCGATTGCAGGCAAGCTAAAGGAACCTGACTAAGATTTTTGAACGATTTGTCGAAATTTTTTCTGAAAAAATCCAAGCCTTCCTCACATTGTTGGCGGCGAAGATTATATTCAGATTCTACTAAATTATGTTTTACGCCCGTATCAAAAAGCACGATTTTATAGTCGCCTAAATCCAAGGGAAAATATTGAAATTCGAGGGTTTCGCAGTCCAAACGCATCACGTTATTTTCTTTTCCATGAAAGCTGGCGAACATATCCATGATACCACAATTCACGCCAATAAACTCATTTTCAGCTTGTTGCGCTAATTTTGCGAGTTGCTTTTTATCAAATCCTACCCGATTCATTTCATTGATCGCAAAACTCACGGCACTTTCCAAGGCTGCCGAAGAAGACATTCCAGAACCAATGGGAACATCGCCCGCCATCACACAATTGAAGGGCTGAACGTTGATGCCACGCTTTAGAAATTGTTCAATCACTCCCAAAATATAATTAGCCCAGCGATGATTGGGCATCTCGGTTATGACCCTAAAATCCACCTCCACTTTTTCATTCATATCAACGGAAATCCACGTGCCTTTTTCAGAATCGGAAGCATAAATGGCGAAGTAAGCCGCTTTGTCGGTGGCGGCAGGAAGCACAAAACCACCGTTATAATCCGTATGTTCACCAATAAGATTCACTCTTCCCGGTGACCGAACGAGCATCGGTTCATGACTAAAATTTTCAATAAATACCTGTTTAACTGCGTTTGGGAGTTGATTCATGAATAACAAATTGATGAGATAATCAGTAAAGCTAAAAGGATTTGAGTTTCCTTAACGTAAAATTAACGGATTTTTATGGTATTCGTGTTTGAAAAAATGGTGATATCCCATAAAATAACCAAAGCGAAACCATTAGATACGCTGTTGAGTAAAAGGCTTTCAGTTTTTTCTCTAAAATTAATGAATGATGAATTTCCCGAAACAATTCCATGACGGGTGAAGGACTTTCGGGAAATTAAAGAGACTTAGTTAACATTGAATTAAATTGATAATGAGTATTTTTGATTGCGAATTTGCTTTAATTATTTTGATTTCTGAAGAAAATTTAAAAATAAATTAGCTAAGATTTTGACTTTAAAATACCCATAAAACCCCAACATGGCTTTACCAACTCCTCCTCCCTCATCCACGCTTTCCACAGAGCATTCAAACTCAGATAAAAAATATTTGTTGGCTTTTATCTTGGTGACTACCTTGTTTTTCCTTTGGGGATTTGCGCATAATCTAGATGGTATTTTGATTCCGCATCTCCGCAAAGCTTTGCAACTGAGCAACCGACAATCATCTTTGGTGGATGTAGCGGTATTTTTTGCTTACTTCATCATGGGAATTCCGGCGGGTATCATTTTAAAAAAGTGGGGTTATAAAACGGGCATTATCGTGGGGCTTTTGATCTTTGCGCTGGGTGTTTTTATGTTTATTCCAGCGGCCGATTCCAGAGAATATGGCTTGTTTTTAGGCGGGCTTTTTGTGCTCGGTTGCGGACTTACCATTTTGGAAACCGCCGCCAATCCCTACGCAACTATTTTAGGGAAACCAGAAACTTCTTCGGCCCGCTTAAACCTAGCCCAATCCTTCAACGGGCTGGCCACTTTTCTGGCGCCAATTGTTGGAAGTGTGTTTATCTTATCGGGTAAAGAATATACGAAAGAACAGTTAGCTGCCATGCCCGAAATTGATAAAATAACGTATCTTACCAACGAAGCTGCCTCCGTAAAATCGCCCTATTTCATTTTAGGAATATGCCTTCTATTGGTAACAGTAGCCTTTTATTTCGTAAAATTTCCAGAAATCAAAGACGATGCCGTCGAGAAAAAAGTATCCTTGGGTAGCTTTTTGAAAGTATTTCAATATCGCCATTTGAGTTGGGCTGTTATTGCACAGTTCTTTTACGTGGGAGCGCAAGTTTGTGTCACGAGTTTCTTTATCCGAGTAGCCATCAAAGGGGGCGGAATTGATGAAAAAACGGCTGGTTATTATTTAGGAATTTATGGGCTTTTGTTCATGATTGGTAGATTTGCCGGCACTTTTTTCATGCGTTTTATGGAGCCTCAAAGACTTCTGGCTATCTACTCAGCAATCTGCCTAATTTTGAGTATTTTTTCGATTACTTTAGCCGGAAAATTTGTGGTTTACGCCTTAGGTGGATTGGGATTTTTTATGTCAATCATGTTTCCAACAATTTTCTCTTTGGGGATCAAAGATTTGGGCGCCGATACAAAATCGGGCGCATCTTTGATTGTCATGGGCATTGTTGGAGGTGCATTTTTCCCTTATTTGATGGGATGGATTATTGACTTTTATGACGATGATATTCAAAAAGGCTATTATGTGCCTTTTATTTGTTTTTTCTTCGTACTTTATTTTGGAATAAGTGGTTATAAGGTGCCAAATAAAATAAACGGTTCCCAACCCTAAAAAATTTTACAGCAGACGTACGCCCACATTTTTAGCCCTCCCAAGCCTTTAAACGCTTGGGAGGTTTTTTTGTACTAAAATATCAAAGATTTTCAAGTTTCACACTTATTTGGGAGTTCCATCTAGTAATAAATACTTAACAAAACAGTAACATTTATATAATCTACGTGTAACATTTGGTAAAATTTACTTAACTAATTTTGCCAAGAAAAAGACCATCAAATATAGACATGCAAAGATTAATAAAAATTTTCGTAATTACTCTTTTATCACTCTACCAACTCTCGGCCCAAAACAAATCTAAACCTGGAATTTTCAAAGGACATTTAGTTGACCTAGTTTCTGGTGAATCGCTGATTGGGGCTAATGTCTTGATTGACGGCACAACCCTCGGTGCTGCCAGCGATATTGATGGAAATTACGTTATTAATAATGTCCCCGTTGGCACTTATAAGCTTACCATTACTTGCGTAAGTTATAAAACTACCAAGATTCAAAATGCAGTCATCGAATCTGATAAAGTTACCCTTCTTAACTCCACCGTTGAAAGTAGTGTAGAACAATTAGGAGAAATCGTTGTAAAAGGAACCCGCAAGACGAATACCGAAATGGCCTTGATTTCCCAAATTAAAGAGGCTAAGCAAGTAGTTAGTGGTATTTCCGCCGAACAAATTTTAAAATCTCAAGACCGTGATGCTGCTGAAGTTGTTCGCCGTATTCCAGGTGTAACGATTATTGACAATCGATTTATTAATATTCGTGGGCTAAATGAACGTTATAATACCGTTTGGCTAAATGATGCTGTTGCTCCAAGTTCTGAAACTGATCGAAAATCTTTCTCTTTCGATATTGTTCCCAGTAATTTATTGGATAGAGTTCTAATCTTTAAAACACCTTCTCCCGAATTGCCCGGCGATTTTGCGGGTGGTATGGTAAAGGTTTATACTCGTAAACCAAGTTATACAGAAGAATCTTTCAATATCAGTTTATCGGCAGGATTTCGTCAAGGAACTACTTTTAATGATTTTACAAGCGATAAAATCAACGGTTCAGATTGGAGCGGCTTTGGTTATGATGACCGTAAACTGCCTTTAGCAACACCGGACGCAAATGGTGTACTTCCCGTTGCTCAAGCAAAAACATTTTCTAATAATTACATCCTTTCAAAAAACGCTGCTTTGCCCGACAGACGGGTTAACATTAGTTATTTGAGAGGTTTTAAGGTTGGCGAAATTTCAATGGGAAGTTTGTCTGCAGTTAGCTATTCTAATACCTCGACTACTTATGACATCAACCGTTTGGATGTTTTTCGAGAAAATGTAAATAATCAAGATGAACAGTCCTCAAACAGTGTAAGAGTATCTTTATTGCAAAATTTCATTGTTTCTTTAGGAGACGGTGGGAAGTTAGAATTTAGAAATATGTTCAATCAGAGTTCTCGAAACCAAGTAACAGTAAGGAATACTTTTGATGAAGCAGGCATCAACCAAACCAAATATAGCTATGCCATGGGTTATCAAAGCCGTAGCACCTATAATGGTCAATTAGCTGGTTTACATAACCTAAAATTTTTGGGAGGCTTACAAATGGAATGGGTTTTGGGGTATGCCAGTTCTATTAAACATGAACCTGATTATCGCAGAACGCAATTTAACTTCCAAAGTCAGCAGGCAATTCTTCCACAATCGGGCGTTGATTTGTTCTCTGGTTCGAGATTATACCAAGACTTAAACGAGAATATTTACAGTGCCAATGTGGGTTTCAAACAAAAAATAAATGATAAAATTGAAATCAACTTTGGAACCTATATCGAAAATAAAGACCGTGTTTTTGTGGCAAGGCAGTTTGGTTATTCACTTTCATCAATTAACCGGAATTACACCGCCATCATTTCACAACCAATTGGTACTATTTTCTCAAACCAGAATGTAGAACAAGGTACAGGGTTACGAATTGAAGAAGATGGGAACAGTATTGCAACGCAAGCTGGCGTAAAACCTAACTATAGTTATGATGCCAGCAATCGTTTAGCCGCAGGTTATCTTTCAGCGGATCTTACCTTCAATAAGCTGAAAATTATTGGAGGACTTCGGTTTGAACATAATACTCAATCAATTTTAGCAGGCTTGAATGGAACAAAAATTGATCAATCTATCGTAACAGATAAATTGCTTCCTTCGGTTAATATGAGTTATAATTTTACCGAAAAAACGTTGTTACGTCTTGCTTACGGAAGAACCTTGAATCGTCCAGAATTCAGAGAGTGGGCCCCATTTGTGTATTATGATTTCGATGTAAACGCCCTTAATTATGGTTCATTATACTTGCAATCAGGTGGGAATGGAACACTTGGGAACTTATTAAAAGTAGCCGATATTGATAATTTTGATTTGCGTTATGAATATTATCCATCCGATGGAGAGAATATTCATGTGGGTATATTCTACAAGAAGTTTACCAATCCAATCGAGGCAAGTATTGCCAGTAACCCTAACCTGTCTTTCACCTACATCAATGCGCCAAGTGCCTTCACCACGGGTATAGAAGTTGATATTAGAAAGAAATTGAGCTTCCTCAATACTAAATTTTTTAACAAAATGTCGGTGTTGTTTAATGCTTCGCTGATTAAAAGTGAAGTGGATGTAAATGCCCAACAGTCATGGACACCAAATCGTAAGCTGCAGGGACAATCACCGTATGTAGTCAATATGGGATTATATTACCAATCCAAAAACTGGCAAGTATCAACCTTGTATAACGTCTTCGGGGAGAGAATTGTCTACATCGGAAGTGGAAATTTATCCTATTCAGAAGTAGTTGAAATGCCACGTCACACAGTTGATTTGACTGTTTCAAGAAACATTTCAGATAAAATATCAATCAATTTTGGCGTTTCAGATTTATTGAATCAGCGAGTATTGATGTTGCAAGATGATCCAAATAAAAAAGATAATGTTTTCGATAAAAATAGCGACCCCCATTTTATTGATTATAAAAGAGGTAGCTATTACACTTTAGGTCTGAAATATGGCTTTTAGCATTATGTGTCTCAATGCTATTTTTTAATAATAATTTCCATTTCACAAAGTATAAGTATAAAACGATTCATTCCCATTAAATTAAAACAACAATGAAAAAGTTCAATTCCTTAACTCAAAAACTTTTAGTAGCAATGAGTTTTCTATTAATCGGAGCAACCTTATTCACTTCTTGCAAGAAAGATGATCCAGCTCCTGCCCCTGTATTATCAATATCAAGCATGTCGCCTTTATCTGGCAAAGCTGGAGATGTTGTTACAATTACGGGAACAGCGTTTGATGCAGTTGCAACAAACAATACCGTAAAATTTGGCACAACGGTTGCTCCAGTCTTAGCAGCTACTGCTACATCATTAGTATTACAAGTACCCTCAGGAATTACAGGAAGTCAGTCCATGACAGTAACCGTTGGAACGGCAACGGCAACTTTTTCAACGCCTTTTAATGTTACGACTGAATTATCGAAAACTCAAGTATCAGTTTCAGCACCAATTACAGCGGACGTAACTTGGACGGCGGATAAAATTTACATAGTCTCAAATTTTGTTTATGTACGTAGTGGAGTAACGGTTACAATCCAACCAGGAACAATTATTAGAGGAGATAAATTATCAAAAGGAACATTGATTTTTGAGCCAGGTTCTAAAATTAATGCTCAGGGAACGGCTGATAGCCCAATTATTTTTACTTCAAATTTAGCCCCAGGTCTTAGAAACCTTGGTGACTGGGGAGGTTTGGTAATCGTAGGAAAAGCAAACAATAATTTGGTTACTGGTATTACAGATGTTACAGCGCTTCCATTAATCGAAGGTGGGCCAACAACACAAATTTCGGCGGTTGATGGACAAAGAAATGATGCTGATAATTCAGGGGTTCTTTCTTATGTACGTATTGAGTGGGCGGGTGTTGCACTTTCTCCAAACAACGAAATCAACGGATTGTCTTTATATGCAGTGGGTTCAGGTACTAAAATTGACCACGTACAAGTTTCTTATGCCAACGATGATTCAATTGAATGGTTTGGTGGAACGGTAAATCTGAAATATTTGATTTGCTATCGTGGAATTGATGATGATTTTGATACTGATAATGGTTTCTCTGGTAAAGTACAATTCGGTTTAGGTGTTCGTGATTTAACAATTGCGGATCAGTCAGGTTCAAAAGGTTTCGAGTCGGACAATGACGGTAGCAATAAAGATATTTTACCAAGAACCTTGTGTGTATTTAGTAATATGACATTAATTGGACCAACCGCAATTTCTGCGGCAGGTGCAGTTCAAAAAACAAATGCCAATCCTAACGGAGCTGCAGCAAGTGCCAATTATATTGCCGGTATTCACATTCGTCGTAACACATCTTTAAGTACCTTTAATTCATTAGTATTAGGATGGCCATCTGGAGTTTTGATTGATGCAAACACAACAGCGGCCAATATTGCTGCTGGGACATTGGCTTTTGAAAATAACATTATCGGTGGTAATCTGATTGGAACTGTAAATGGGGCATCAAACCAGAATCGTGACATCCTTTATTTGAGTGCTGCTGGAGCAGGAAGTTTAACAGCAATCAATGCTTTAGGACCGGATTCATCGGCATTCGGTAAAGCAGTTGGTCCAGTTACTTTTATCAACAAAGGTGGCAACAAACGCTTGAAAGGTACTGACGACTTCCTTTTAACAGATCCGTTCAATTTCCCTTCACCAAATATTGTTCCAAAAGCAGGTTCGCCAGCATTAGCCACTTCAGTTTATTCAAATGCTAAGTTGTCTGATTCTTTCTTCGATAAAACACCAAATTTCATCGGTGCAGTTTCAGCAGATAAGAACTTTACAACCGAAAAATGGGTAAATTTTGATCCACAGAATGCAATTTACAAGTAAAATTTTAGGCGAGAGTCATGGTAAACCCTGGCTCTCGCTTTTATTATTATACCAATAAAATATGAAATTTATAAGCAGTATTATCCTCGCAATTTCTTTATGTAGCTTGAGTTGTCAGAAAAAAAAGAGCAATCAAAACGAAATTGCTACATCACCAGCTTTAACAAGCGTACTCTTACAAAAATCTATTGATAGTTTAGTTTCTGTGGATGATAGGCGTTTAGATATAAAAATGAAACGCAAATTCTACGAACCTAAAAAAGGAGATTTAGTAACCTATCAGAAGTATTTTGATAAGGGAGACACCACAAAATTAATAAAATTGCGAGAAGAAATTCTTTATGGAGATTTTAAAATGGAAGTCATTCAATACCATTTTATCAAAAGTAAATTAGTAGAAATTCATGACTACGAATACAACAAAAAATGTGGTGAGAATGAGAAACAATGTATGACAGAAAGGAAATTTTATTTTGGTAAAAACGAAGCATTTTTGTCAGGTTTTATTCGGAAAGCCGAAGGAACCTCAAAAGATTTACCAAATATAGAAAATGCTAACTTCCAAGATTATTCACCCTCCGAAGAAGTACTTCAATCTAAGATAAATAGGATAGAGAGAATCAATCAAAAATATGCTACTTTGCCGTATCCTAAAATTAAGTTATGAAAAAATTAATAATATGGGGTCTTAATTTTATAATTAGTACAGTGATTTTTACTGATTGCAAAAGCGAAAAAAATACAGTTGATCCCGTATGTTTAGTAGATAATGGTAAACAAATTTCATATAAAAATGATATTTCCCCAATTCTCATTGCCAATTGTAATAGATGCCATGCTTCACGGAGTGGTTCTGGAGGGATATATTTAGATAATTATTCAGATGTAAAGTTCTATTGCGAGAATCAATACATTATTGAAAGCATTACTATTAGAGATAACGGAACTCCCGCAATGCCACGAGGTGGACGACTTACAGATTGTGAAATCGTTACCATTAAATCGTGGATTGAGCAAGGAATAAAAAATAATTAAATCTTCACACAGATTGCCTCCCTGTTTCGGCAAGGAGAAAGTCCAAACGGATTATCATATTGGTGAAATAAAGCAAAAGCCGAGATTTATAGTCTCGGCTTTTCTGTATCTTAACTATTTCAACTCAACATAATCATCATGAAAACAATTACTTGTTTGTTATTATTAACTTTTGTATTTGCCTGTACAAATTCAAAACAGGAAGTCACCCCGCAATGTAAGGCTGAAACAAATCAAAAAATTTCTTACCAAAATGATGTAAAAGCAATTATTGATAAAAACTGCAATAGTTGCCACAACAATAAAAGCCATTCAGGCGGTGTGAAATTGGAAGATTTGAGAGATCTTCAATTTTGGGCAAATAGTGGCGAACTCTATGACCAAATTATTCCTTTTGGCGGAAATCCCCCACGAATGCCCAAAGGAATGCCTTTAACAGATTGCGAAGTTCTGACCATCAAAAAATGGATTGATGGTGGGTTAAACTAATTTAAAAAGCCTTTAAAAATCCAAATTATTTGATAAATTCCAACTCATTTACTGTTTATTGTTCCCCCGCTTGTTTCTCCTAAATGCGCCTGCTAAATATCCATCATCTTTTCCGATTGCCCCGAAACAATCATTCAGTTAGGGTTCAAAAATTTTGAAGCACTCACACTGTATTAAACAGATATTATCCAAATATATATTTAATACCTTGTGAGCGAAGAATGATTTTACCGTAATGAGGGCTAAATCGAAAATAAAATGGAAATAATTACACAATCAAAATTCACAAAATACTGATAATCATATACTTAAAGACTAAAAAGCTTACTCATTTAAAAATATTTAATTAGATTTCACAAAAGATAACTTTATACGCAATTGAGGATTCGGAAATGATTTAACATCAATTTAACATTAAGGAAACATAGCAACAAAATACTTAGAGTAGTTTTACTCATTGAAATTAAGCAAAAACATATTCTTATTGATAATCATTATTTTTTCTATAACAAGTTTCTCTTGTAGAAAAAGTAAAAGTCAACTTAAATTGGTTGAGACACTAGCACCTATAAATCAGAAAAATGTTAGGACTAATTCTATTAAAATCATTGCGAATTTGCTTGAATTGGAATTGAATGAAAAGCAAGAAGCACAGAATTTTCATTCTCACACTTCTATTGTTTGTTCGAGTGTTTTTATTTCTTTATAATGTACCCCAAATTTAGGACAACCTTTCAATAAGACGGAAGTATTGCTAAATTTGGTATTATGAACAAGCACAGCAAGCGTAAATTCACCCCTGAGTTTAAATTTAAGGTCGCCCT
>Ga0114959_10001818_pt1 | contig 18204 bp, 6 predicted proteins | sample C_130625_EF_Meta_FD_87317 | JGI IMG/M metagenome (GOLD analysis project Ga0114959, IMG submission 87317) | Freshwater microbial communities from Lake Croche, Canada to study carbon cycling - C_130625_EF_MetaG | ecosystem: Environmental > Aquatic > Freshwater > Lake | place: Lake Croche, Canada...
ACAAACGCAGCGCAAGCAATGCTCGAAAAAGCAACTGGCGATGCCCAGACCTTGTTAGCGAAGTCATCTGGCGATGCCCGTGCGTTAGGTGAAGACTCCAGTAAGAGCCACGCAGCAACAATCGCCGATGCACAAGCCAAACTTCAAGCCGCTGAAAAGCAAGCAGAACTTATTGTGTCTCAGGCACAAGCAAAGGCAGATGGAATTGTTCGTACTGCCTCACAAGAATCTCGCGCCGAAGTCGAAGCCTTGAGACAAGCCGCTATTGCTTATCGCGACATCGTTTTAGTTTCCGTGGACTCAAACCGCAAGGTTCTTGATGACTTAACAAAGCGCATCGCAGAACTGCGTTCACAATGGTTCGATGCTCAGTCAACCATGACTCAGATCTCGAATCAAGCGGGTGCTCGATTCACTGAAGCCGAAGCAGCGGCTGCAGATGTCTTCGCACGAATCACAGACAGCCGCGCTGCATTGACTGATACTTTTGCGAATTTTGCGCAAGAAATCAAAGCAAACGTAAAGTCTGAAGATAAGTAGCAAGTATCTCGGCCTGAAAGTGTGCTTGCGTTAGTCTGATTTAATGCAGTCTATTAAGCGAGATGCGTAATCATGTTCGAGGCAATCAGTCGTAAGCAATTTCAACAGTCGTTAGTTGTCGGACTTCTTGCTGGAATCCTGGCTGGCATGTTTGGAGTTGGCGGCGGATTCTTGATGGTCCCGCTCTATGTAATTTGGATGGGCCTTGATCAACGTCGCTCACATGCAACTTCACTTGCCGGAGTGCTGCCAATTGCCGTTGCTGGTGCAATTGGATATTCGACTTCGGGGTATGTGGATTGGCATGCGGTAGCTGCCTTATTGGCCGGCTCAATCTTTGGCGCACTCTACGGCGTGAAACTTTTGAGCCAGGTATCACTGAAGTTCTTGCAACTAGGTTTTGCTGCGCTTCTATATCTATCTGCAATGCGATTAATCTGGTCCTCAGCCCCACACCAATTACTTGAAGGCGCGGCAGCCATTGTCTTTTTGGCCATAGTTGGATTTTTTGCTGGCGTAATGTCAGGGCTATTTGGAGTCGGTGGCGGAATCGTCATGGTTCCGGCCTTGATAATTGCCTCGGGCATGGATTCATTGACGGCTCGTGGCACCAGCCTTGCTGTCATAGTCGGATCGGCAATTTCTGGAACCATTGCTAACCTGCGAAAAGGCAATATAGATGTGGAGATTGCGCTATTAACAGGGGCTGCCGGAGTACCCGCAACCTTCATCGGGGTCTATCTCAGCCAACAGGTTCCACAGCGGGCTGCCCTAATCCTGTTTTCCTTTATTTTGATCGCAATCGCAACCCAGCAGGCTCGAAAAGTCCAACTCGGTTCTGCAGAACATTAGGCTGCCCCATAGGCTCGTACCTAATTGATTTAAGGCGGAAACACTGATGTTGGTATTTATCCCAGCGGAAACCAGGGCGGGCGAATGTCGCGTTGGTTTAACTCCTGAAGGTGCTCAAAAGCTCATAAAGCTTGGGCTAACGGTATCTATCCAAGAAGGTGCCGGACAGGCCTCGGGCTATCACGACGATGAATACAAAGCTGTTGGCGCATCTACTGTTGCAGGCAGTTCAGCACTAGGTTCTGCTGACGTTGTTGCCTCAGTTCGCCCCTTAGAAAACGATGCAATTTCTCAATTAAAGTCTGGTGCAATCACAATTTCGTTCTTGTCGCCTACAAACGATGCCCAGACTGTAAAGGCATTAGCAGATAAAAAAGTCACTTCACTTTCCTTCGACGTATTGCCACGTATCTCGCGTGCGCAATCAATGGATGCACTTACTTCACAAGCACTTTGTGCCGGTTATCGCACAGTTCTTATCGCAGCTGAACGTGCACCAAAGTTTTTCCCAATGTTAATGACTGCTGCTGGAACAATCCCTCCTGCAAAAGTTTTAGTTCTCGGTGCCGGCGTTGCAGGTTTGCAGGCAATGGCGACCGCGAAGCGACTTGGCGCGATTGTTAGCGCATACGACGTCCGTGCTTCAAGTGCTGACGAAGTTAAATCAATGGGCGCAACTTTCTTGGATCTTGGTCTTGATGAAGTTGAAGGTGCTGGTGGTTACGCACGCGAAATGACACCAGAGCGCGCAAAAGCCCAGCAAGACGCACTTAAGAAATTTATTTCTGAGTCCGACGTTGTTATTACAACTGCCGCAGTTCCGGGACGTAAAGCACCAACACTGATTACCAGCGACATGATGAGTTCCATGAAGCCAGGGGCAATCATCGTTGATCTTGCAGCAGAGTCCGGTGGAAACGTTGATGGCAGCGTTGCGGGTCAAGACGTTGTCTTAAATGTTCCAGGTGGATCAATAACTTTGATTGGCTGTAAAGATTTAGCGAGCCAACTTGCAGTTCATGCCAGCAAGCTGTACGCCCAAAACGTTGTATCACTTCTGACTTTGATGACTGCTGAAGGTGTTGTCACACCTGATTATTCAGATGAAGTTGTGCAAGGCTCGGCTGTGGTGTTTAACGGTGAGATTAAAAATGCCATGGCGCGCGAAACTTTGAACTTACCTGCACTAGTTATTGGAGAGGGTGAATAGTCATGGATGCAATTTCATTATTAACTATTTTCATACTTAGTATTTTCGTTGGTATTGAAGTCGTTTCGAAGGTTTCGGCAATCCTTCATACTCCTTTGATGTCGGGCGCAAACGCGATCCACGGTGTAGTGCTAGTTGGCGCGATCTTGGTAACTGGTAAAGCGACCGACAATGTCCAGCTTTACCTTGGTTTAGTGGCTATTGTCCTGGCTTCGATCAACATGGTTGGTGGCTTTGTGGTCACTGACCGGATGCTCGAAATGTTCAAACCCAAGAAGATTGAAAAGGAAGAGGTGTCCAAATGACACCTACTTGGGTTCGCTTAGCTGAATTGCTTGCTGCAGTTTTATTTATCCTGGCTCTTAAGGGTTTGTCTTCTCCGAAGACTGCACGTCGCGGAAACTTACTCGGCGCTGCTGGCGCTGCCATTGCAACTGCCGTTGCATTCTTCTATGGCCAAGAATTTTTCGGCGGGCCAGTTCAACATCTTCCAGAAATTTTGATAGCCATCGCGATTGGTTCCATCATTGGCTGGATCGCGGCAAAGCGTGTCCAGATGACTCAGATGCCGCAAATGGTTGCACTCTTTAACGGTGTTGGCGGCGGCGCAGCTGCGGTTATCTCTGTAATCGAATTCTTGAGTGCTGGTAACGAAGAGACAGTTGCAATGCTCACCGCAACAATCTTCACCGTTGTGGTTGGTTCAGTTTCGTTCACTGGTTCGCTATTAACTTTTGCAAAACTTCAAGAATTGATGACATCACGTCCAGTTGTAATTCCACTTGGTCGCTTCATCACCATTGGTGTTGCAGTTGGCACAGTTGCAACCGCAGTTCTTCTAGTTTTGAATCCAACAAACACTTTGTTGGTGTTGCTACTAGGACTCTCACTAGTCCTGGGTATTTTGTTAGTTCTACCTGTCGGTGGCGCAGACGTGCCAATCGTTATCTCATTACTTAACGCTTTCACTGGTTTGTCTGTTGCGGCATCGGGTTACGTTCTAGGTAACGTACTTTTGATCGTTGCTGGAACCCTTGTTGGTGCATCGGGCACATTGCTTACACGCATGATGGCTCAGGCAATGGGTCGTCCACTGACAAATACATTGTTCGGCGCTTTCACTGCAAAGGCATCAACTTCCACAGCATCTGCTGAAGACCGCCCAGTTAAGTCAGCATCACCAGAAGATGTTGCCATCATGCTTGCTTATGCTCGCAAGGTAATTATCGTTCCGGGTTATGGTCTAGCAGTTGCGCAAGCGCAAAACACAATTCGCGAATTGGTTGAACTTTTGGTTGCAAAGGGCATCGAAGTCGATTACGCAATCCACCCCGTAGCAGGCCGCATGCCAGGACACATGAACGTACTTCTTGCCGAAGCCAATGTGCCTTACGATCAGTTAAAGGAAATGGATGAGATTAATCCAGAGTTCCCAGCTACCGACGTCGCATTAGTTGTTGGCGCGAACGATGTGGTGAATCCGGCAGCTCGTGATGACAAAACGGCGCCGATCTATGGCATGCCAATTCTGAACGTCGATCAAGCTCAACAGGTTGTTTTCCTAAAGCGCTCGATGCGTCCAGGATTTGCAGGCATCGAAAACGAAGTGCTTTTCGATCCGAAGACTTCGCTACTTTTCGGTGACGCTAAGGATTCATTGACCAAGGTAGTTGGCTCGCTGAAAACCCTGTAAATCACGATATATAATCGTGTCGAAATAAATACAGGGTTTTCCCTGAATAGTGTTAATTCCTGCCTACTCTTAGGGCATTGTTGGGAATTAACGGGTCATCACGGGGTGTGCCTGTAACGGGGTTACGGTGTATTTAAATGACTGCAAGATTGGTTCTGGTCGTTGAAGACGACTACTTGTTACGTGAGTTAATTGCCACCGCCTTGGAAGTGCGCGGCTACACCGTTCAGACTGCCGCCACAGTTGTTGAAGCAAAACGTATTTTTCATGCCACCGATCCGGATGGCCTAGTACTTGATGTGGATCTTGGTCCTGGCCCGAATGGTTTTGATTTCGCGCAAATCGCTCGCAAAGAAGCACCAGGAACTGGTGTTGTTTTTTTAACTCAACTACCAGATCCACGCTTTGCAGTAGAGAATGAGCAGGGACTTCCAACCGGTATTGCATACCTGCGCAAATCTGCATTGGCAGATTTAAATGTTCTTTACGACGCGCTTGACGCTGCCATGCGAGGCGAAGCAACCTCAAAATATCGACACGACTTAGATAAATCCCGTCCATTTGCCGCGCTTACCGTCAAGCAAATCGAAGTTCTCCACCACATGGCAAGTGGAAAATCAAACGCACAAATTGCAGAAGCGCGTGGTACTTCACTTAAAGCAACTGAAGATGCGATACGGCGGGCATGTCAAGCAATTGGTATAGATAGTTCTCTAGAAGGAAATTCCCGAACTGCGGCTGTTGCAAAGTATTTGAGTGTTGTTGGTATCAGATCGAACATCCACTCAGTAGAGGTTCTTAAGTAGGAATGCAGTTTAAACCCAGCAAAGAAGTGCAACGCAGTGAACCGAATGATTCGCTTTGGTACCTTCTTGGGTTGCGATCATCACTTAGCTTTCGTTTAGTACTTTTATCTATTTTTCCATGTGCACTAAGTCCGATATTTATTGATCGGGCAAATTACGGTGGTTCAAATCTTCTCTGGCTCAGTTTAATATTGGTAGCACATACTGGCTTTAGTATTTGCATTCTTATCGCTGGGAAATTGATACATAGAAGTGGTGATGGACAGTCACACCCAGTCGGAACCTTGCTGGCATTTCTATTCGCCCAAGGCATTAGAGGCTCAATACTCGGGTTTTCCACCGTATTTCTGGGCTTTAGTGATGATCCAAAGCTAGCGTTTCGAATCCTGAGCGGGGGAGTGTTTATCTCAACCGTTCTCTCAGTAATTGCAATCAGTATCGCAATTTATGACCAGCACTCCAATTTAGTAATTGACCTTGAAGAAAAATCTAGCGATCTTTTTGAGCTACAGGCCAGTCTCGATTCCCGACTTAAAGCGGCGGGTGCCAATCTTAGAGAGTTTGCGCGACAAGTTGTATCTCCTCGAGTTGATCAGATTGATCAACTCTTAACTTCGCTAAAGGCCGGTGGTAACAAGAACGATGCCATCAAAGAAATGCAAAATTATGTCGATAACGAACTACGTCCCTTAAGCCATCAAATCGCTCATGACAATAGTTTGAGTGAACTTAATTTAGTAGCGAGTAAGGCCAGGAAAAGATTCAAACTGCCTAGCGATGTCAACTTATCGACATCAATGCGTCCTTACGTTACAACCATGTTGTTTTTTATTACTTATGCAGCAGCAGCTCAACGGACTATGACTTTTGTCGAGGCCTTACCTTTTAATTTTATTTCTACAGTTTTACTAATTATCTATTTCACATTTTTTAAATGGATATTTAGAAATAGCGAAATTGCATTGATAGTTGGTTTGCCAATCGGACTTGCGGTGTTCGCAATTGTTGGGCCGTTAGTTCTTTACATTGAAAGCTTCATCAATATTCAACGTCCGGAATACATCGGAACTGCAACAATCTTTGTCGGAACCATTTATGGAATGTCCAATCTTGGTTACACGATCTTGACAAGTCAACGTACACAAATGGTTTCAGACTTAACCCAGGTCAACGAAAACTTAGAAACTACAATTTCACTTTTACGACAAAAAGAATGGATTGCTCGTAGACAAGTTGGATACGTAATGCATGGGTCATTACAAAGTTCGTTAAATGCAGCGGTTCTCCAACTGGGATCAAGCGCAGATCCCTCTGCTGAATTGATCGAGTCCGTCCGAAGCGACATTTCTAAAGCGTTGGCTCGCGTGAGTTCAGATTCTGAGCACAGCCATTCCTTCGAACAGGCCAAGGATGAAATCACCAAGATCTGGGCAGGCGCGATCCAAATCAATTGGATGGTCGATCCGAAGGCTTTAGCCCAGATCCAAAGGAATCCGGAGACCTCCGAATGCTTGGCTGAAGTTGTCCGCGAAGCAGTAAGTAACGCTGCCAAGCATGGTTTGGCCACGCAGATAGAAATCGTTGTAAAGATTGAAGATTCGTTGATTTTTATTGAAGTCGAAGATAATGGAAAATCCTCAAACACAGGGAAAACCCAAGGTTTGGGATGCGAATTATTTGATGATTTATGTTCCCAATGGGAGCTGGTTCGAACTGATCATGGCGGAATGAAACTAAGCGCAAATCTGGTGCTCCAACACTTTGGTTTGTAGTAACTTTTAGCCAATTTAGGGATGTTGGGTATACCCCGTTTTAGCCTGATCTGATCTTTATACGCAACGTAATCTCTAATCTTGGGATGCAGTAACGCTGGGAAATAGGGCTTGTTTTGGCGCGATCAACAACATATACATATGCACAAACGATTGTGCGAATTATTGTTGCGCCACAAATTCGTCCACAAGTTAAAAACGATTTTGATGCATTGCAGGTGACTGCATGACGACATCTGTACGCGGTCGCCACCGCAAACTCGGCCGTAACATTTTGCACACAGTTGTAGCAACCGCACTTCTTGCCGGAACATTTACTGTCGTTGATCAAAGTCTTAATGCAACTCCGGCAAACGCAGCAGCTCCTGGGCTTGCAGCCGGTGGCAAAACCTTAGATTCCACTGGCACGAAGTTCTCACTCGTATTCAACACAACACTAGGTACCACAACTGCACTACCCAGCTCATTTACTTTGGGTGGATCAGCAATTACACCAGCAACAGCTGCTGCAGCTGGTGGAACCGCTATCGCATCTGTTGTGGCAAATGGAACATCATTAGATTTCACACTAACAAATCCTGTTCCGGCGTCTTTAACTCTGACTGTTGCTTACACTGCACCGACAAGTAATTCTGCAACAACGAATAATGCGATTCAAGATAATGGGGGTTTGGATGCAGCCACATTTGCTGCGCAAACTATTACTAATACAGCTTCATCAGTTCCCACGTATGTATCTTCTGCTTTAAACGCTGCTGGATCACAGATCACGTTAACTTTTAATGAAGCACTAAATGCAACCACTGCAGCGGCATCGAGCTTCACCGTTAAAGCTGCAACTAATGCGGCAACCACAACTCCGTCAGTAATTCAAAACTTGTCTGGTGTTTCGGTAAGTGGAAGCACCGTACTTCTAAGCCTGAGTACACCAATTGAATCTGGACTCTCGGTTTCCGTTGAATACACAGCGCCCACAAATGATCCGCTAACGACAAATGCAGCAATACAAGACTCGTCCGGAATTGATGCTGCCTCATTCACCGCTACGTATGCAAAGAACGTTACATCTTCATCAGGTGTACCAAGGCTCGTAAGTGCAACAAATGCGGCAGATGGTCACACCGTGGTTTTGACATTTAACCAATCCTTGATTACTACTCAGGCGTTATTACCAGCAGTAACCGATTTCACGATTAAACATGCAGGTATGCCAGTAGTAGTTTCGACCGTTTCAGCCAGCGGAACCACCGTCACCTTGACATTGTCTGGAACAATTGGCACGAATGAATCAATCACTGCGTCTTATGTTCCACCAAGTCCATGGAATATTGCGGCAACAAACGTGGCAATTCAAAAAGTTACGACCGGCGAAGACGCTCTAGCGTTCACTGATTTCACGGTAACTAACATTTCAGCCGCACCTGGAATTGTCAGTGCAACAACTGATGCAACTGGCCAGTACGTGACATTGACTTACAGTGAGGCTCTATCTGGAACGCTTTCACCAAACCCACAGCCGAACACCATGTTCGTTGTTAAAAACGGAACGCAGACTTTAAATCCCTGGAGCGTATCTTTCCCAACCACGACAACTGTGAGACTGACAATGAACACCGGGCAATACGTTGAAGGTGGAAAAACAATCTCGGTGACGTACACGCCAGCGACGTACGATGCCACCACAACTAATTCAGCCGTAATTCAAGACGTTGGTGGTGCAGATGCTGCTTCGCTGGTCGACTACCCAGTAACAAACATTTCAACTCTTGATAGAACTTCACCCACATTGCTAGGCGCTGAAGTTAGTGCTGATGGGCTCTCCATAAAGATGACAGCGAGTGAAGCAATCAACTCCGGATTAACAACTGGCAACTGGGTTGTAAATGTAAATGGAACTTCACGTGCAATCAGCACAGTTACATTTCCAACAGCACCAATAACGTATTTCACTTTTAATTTTACGCAGGCAAATCAGATCGGAGCCGGTCAGACAGTTGCCGTAAATTACACAAATCCAAACAACACCTCAGCATTTAGAGATACTGCGGGAAATTATGCAGCGACGTTTACCGCTTATGCTGCTGTGAATAATTCTTCAGCTGACAAGATCTCACCGGTACTTCAATCGATCGAAGTCCCAACATCTGGTGATCGATTGATTCTGCATTACAACGAAGCTTTGGGATCAACCCTGCCTACAGTCAACACAACTAACTTTGGAGTCACAAATGGCGGGGCAGCCTGGCTACCAACAGGAATTTCTGTTTCTGGATCAGATGTAATTCTGGCTGGTCCAACAACAATTGAAGCCGGAAAGACAGTCGTTCTAACCAAATACACTGCGCCCATTAGTGATTCCCTAAGTACAAACGCAGCCATTCAAGATACAAATGGAAATGATGCAATTTCTTTATTAAGCGTTACTGCCACGAACAACTCAACTCTTGATATCACATCACCTACTTGGTCATCTGCAACAACCAACACTGCAGGCGACCAAATCACGCTGACGTTCAACGAAGATATCTCAGCCAACTTAGCCCCACTTGCAAATGCCTTTACCATCGCGTCGTCCGTAGGCTCGGCTCCAACCGTAATTTCTACTTCTACATCGGGCAAAACAGTTGTTCTAACCTTGTCCTCGCCAATCCAAGTTGGGTCGACGGTAAGTTTTGGTTATACAGCACCTAACGCATCATTGCTAAATGGCTCAGGAAATACCGCTATTCAAGATTTAGCAGGCAATGACGCAGCAACGTTAGCTAACAAGGGAGTAACGAATACCTCCACATATGACACACTCGGCCCAACTTTAACTACTTTGGCAACTCGAACTGTCAGTGCTGACGGTAGAACTCTCACCCTTACATTTAATGAGGCAATTGGAAGTTCGGTTGCAACAACTACAGCATTCACCGTAATGGCGGCCGGTTCGCCTGTAACTGTTTCGGGTGTTGCGGTAAGCGGCAGCACTGTTGTGCTGACTTTGGGGTCGACCGTTCAGATAGGGCAATCGGTAACTGTTTCATATGCAGCACCAAGCGTTGATGCGGCAAGCACTAACGAAGCAGTACAAGATTTAACCGGAAATGATGCGTTGAGTTTTTCCAATCAGTCCATTACGAATAATTCAACAAAGGACACTGTTGCTCCTGTCTTCACATCCGCTTCCGTCAGCTCATCGGGCACATCGTTAACCATTATTTATGGGGAAAACCTAATTTCAACAGCAGGTTCTATCCCAACTGCATCACAATTCACGGTTACCTCGAATGGTACTCAAATCAGCGTTAGTAGCCTTTCGGTACCGGGTGGCAACACAGTTGTATTGACGCTCGCAACTGCCATCAATGGCGGATCGACGGTGGCGGTTTCTTATTCAGCACCGATTCCAGCAACCAGTACAACTGGCAACGCAGCCGTTCAAGATGCAGCGGGAAATGATTCGATATCTCTTACGTCCGCGACAGTAACAAATGGATCGACTGCCGGCCCACCAGCGTTTCGCGAATTCATCGTAAACGCGACCGGAAATGGAATCAAGGTTGTATTCAATCAAACCGTGAACAACGTTTCATCTCCTGCATCTAGCTTTACATTTCTCGCTAATGGCACGACAGTCACTTGTACGGGCACCGGTGGTCAGAGTTGGTACGGCTCAGCTCCTCAAGTTCATGCTTACGATCTTTCGGGTTGCTCGCCGACAATAACGTCAAACATGACGGTAACTGCTTCCTACGCAAAGCCATCCTCTGGAAATGTTTATGCTGGCTCTGCTGGGGCAGTTAACTCTATAACTGGCATGGCCGTAACTAACAATTCCACTCAGGCGCCTGATACCACACCACCAACTTTGAGTTCCGCTGCTATCAATGCTGCCGGCACGTCACTAACGCTTACTTACAATGAAACTCTTTCCGTAGTAACGGCATCTGCCTCTTCGTTTGTTGTGAATGTTTCTGGAACTCAAGTTTCGGTGACTGGGGTAACCGTAAGTGGTTTGACCGTTGTTTTAGCGCTTGGAACCATCGTCAATCCAAGTGACACAGTTACGGTTGTATACACAGCTCCGAGCCCTGTCAGCTCATCTGGCTCAAACGCTGCAATTCAAGATGGATCAGGAAACGATGCAGCGTCAATCGCAAACACTCAAGCAGTAACAAATGGCTCTGCAGTAGGACCTCCGACTTTCAAGAGTGCAGTGGTTGCAGCAAACGGTACTTCGATCTCGGTCACATTAAGTAAAAGTTTAAACACTTACACTGCGGGTGCCGACTCCTGGACTTTTTCAGCTAATGGCGCACTGATCAAATGCACGACCTTTGCACTTTCAGGTGCTGTTGTTACGGTTTCAGGTTGCTCTCCAACAATTCCGGTAGGAGCAACGGTTACAGCTGACTACTCGCCATTCAACGGTGCAACATACACTTCGGCAGATGGTTTAAGCGTTACTCCATATAGTGGCAAGCCAGTTACTAATAATTCGACACAACCTGCAGACGTTACAGCGCCAATTTTAAGCTCTATTGCAATGCCAGGAACCAACGGTCAAACTATCGAATTGACTTATAACGAGAATCTCGGCGGTACAGTCCCTACAGCGAACTCATTCACAGTTCTAATTAATGGTGTTGCAACAACTGTGAGCAACGTGGCGATAAGTGGAACAAAAATTGTTTTAACCACGACACCATATATTGAAGTAGGTCAGACCGTTAGCGTCGCATATGTGGCGCCTTCACCGGCTAACAGTGCATCATCTAATGCAGCTACTCAGGATGTCTGGGGAAATGATGCTGCTTCGATTTCACAAACCGCAGTAACAAATACTTCGACGCTAGTGATAGATCGCACGGCACCTACTTTGTCAGGAAGCATCGCCACAAATGCAGCAGGCACTGAGATCACACTCACGTACAACGAAGCACTAAATGCAATGACGGCAGCGCCAACTGATTTTTCAATCACGCTGGGTGGGGTTACTTTTAACCCAACTGGTGTAAGAGTTAGTGGATCGACCGTAATTTTGACAGTTGGAACAACAATTATGGCCGGTGCATCCGTATCGGTTGCCTATGTAGCCAGTACGCCAAGCGGTTTGGCTACAAATCCTGCGATTCAGGACACAACCGGTAATGATGCTGCTTCTATTGCGTCAACAACTGTAAACAACATTTCTACTGCTGGCCCAGATGTGACACCACCAAGAATAAGTAGTGTTTCGGGTTCAGGCAGCACTGTCACGCTTGCATTCAACGAAGTTATTTCGAGTACGACTGCGCCGGCTAGTGCATTCACTGTTTATGTTGGAAACAATCCAGTTACGGTGACGTCCGTAACAGTCTCTGGTTCAAACGTAATTCTTGGCATCAACGGAACGGTTGCAAACACTGACAAGATCGCGATTGCATATTCTGCCCCGGCTTCAGCAACAGGGACGTCGAATAATGCAGTTCAGGACTTTGTAGGTAACGATGCAGTTAGTTTTAACATCGATAACAGTCCTTCAAGCACAGTTTGGAACTGGACAAATTCAACTGTTCCTGCGACCACGACTGGGTGTAATCAATCTGGAGCAAATCCACCGTATGCAAACACTTCTCGCTATACCACGTTGCCAAACGGAGTTAGATACACCGTTTCGGTTACAGGTGAAAACTTATGTTTAGGCGCGCTTCCAGAAGCACTGAGTCAGCGTGGCGGTCAAGCAGCAGACTTCACAGCGTCTGGATTGGTTTCAGAACCTGGCCTTTATGTCGAAACTTCTAATGCGAGCTGTCCCTCGGCGCCAGTAAGCACTGCAACTCCATGTTCTACTCGTGGCACCTTGACAATCACCTATTCACAACCTGTTACTGATCCAATAGTTTCGTTCGCAGGTTGGGGTGGCTATAACGGAAGCTCTCAGGCTTGGTCCAACATGACCCTGACTACTCCAAATGCGACAGTCACAGCCTTAAGCGGAACAAATATCACAGTTGTTGGCGGAACTGTAGTTCAAGCAACTGGTGGAATCCCTTCACCAAGTTGCCACACAGCCTCTGGAAACGGCGCCACTGCACAAGCAGTTTGTGGCTCACTAAGAATCAACGGAACTGTTACTTCGGTTTCATTTGATGTCGGCATGAATGTTTTAAACGGGTCTGGATACCGTGATGGCTGGAACCTAACCGGAAGCTTGTCGGAAGATTTTGGTTTGGTACCCACTTCGTATGACACCCCAGTTGCAAGTCACGTTGTAGGTAGTTTGAAACTAGGCGCGCTGGTGACTGCGGACAATGCAAGCGCGCTTTATGCAACAACCAACGTGGATGCCGTAGCTGCAGGAACTGCTATTAATGCCACAACGGTTGGCGCAGCGAAAGTTGATGACGGTGTATCTACTTGGCCAGTTCTTAAAGATGATGCAGCAGGTAGCACTTACACAATTACTCCAACTTTGTCGGGCGTTACTAGTAACGCATATCTATGTGCCTGGCTTGACTTCAACCGCAACGGATTCTTTGATGCGGGCGAACGCTCTTGTGCCACCAATGTTGTATCGGGCGCTACATCGGCGACTATCTCATGGACAGTTCCTAACGACGTAAAGTCGGGGCTAACTTATGCACGATTGCGTTTAAGTTACGACCCACTTCCATTACCTACTGGCAAAGTGGGTTCTGGCGAAGTCGAAGACTATTCATTGACGGTAGTTGCGAGTGGGCCGCCGGCTGCGAGCCCAGATACTTCAAGTGGTCGCAATGACGTGAATCAAACGATTGGCATCTTAGGCAATGACTCTGCGGTCGCAGCCCCATTAGATCCTGCCTCCGTTAAATTGTGTGATCCAACAACTACGCCAGCACAGGTTCCTCCAAACTGTACTCTGACTTCCTTAATTGTTACAGGACAAGGTACCTACACTGTAAATTCAGATGGAACAGTAACTTTTGATCCGCTTCCTGCGTTCTCGGGAACTGCAACTCAAATTAGATATCAAATTTCTGATACGAGTCCGACCCCACTTACCGCCGGATCAACAATCTCGGTCACTGTTTCCGCACCAGCCGCACCTGCTAGTTGCTATGCGGATGGAACGAAAAATGTGCTGTTAACAAATAACTCTGGTGGCACGCTAAGTTCAGTAAGTGGATTCAGCACAACTACTTCATCAACTAATTTCGGTATCTTGGATAGAACTTCCATTAACAATCTGGTAACTAACGGTGACTTCACTACTGAACCAAGTGGCCTTGGCTCAAGTCAGTACTATTTCTGGGCCGTTAATGGAACAACTTCATTCTTTGGCAACACTGGAATCAATGCAGCCATTCCAGGTTGGGGTCGATCCGGTGGCGGATCTGGAACTTATTCGTCCTGGTCCAAGGAAGTAACTGGTGCGGGCGTTCCTATGGGAACGATCGCCGCTGCACAGAATGGTCAGTCTCCGGGACGAGTGTATTTTGGAAATGCGAAAACAAATACATATACAGGGCCAGATCTCACCTTTGATGCTGCTGGATATTCGACATACCCTTACATATTCTCGTTAGGTGCTGCACTGGGAACGTTTAGCGCACCACCTGAAATTGATCAGACAATTCCGACAGTAGCTGGCAAGCGCTATCGAATGCACTTCTCGCAGAGTGCTGAAAACGCGGGAAGCTTAGACGGTATCTCAAGACTTAGCGTTTCAGGCTATGACCCAGTGCTCTTTAAAACCGGAGCAAGTAACGCTGAGTATGTAATTGAATTTGTCGCAACTGCATCTAGCACAAGAATCGCTTTCGCAAGTTGGGGCCATATCAAGTTTGCCTCGACATATTCCGCAGAACTTGTTCTTGATGATGTGATTGTGAATGAGTGCGCAACGCCACCTGGCCCGGTAGCTTCACCTGACACAACAAGCGGACTTCAGGGTCAGCCACAGTCAAAGAACCTAGTCATAAACGACACCGCTGGTGATGGACAAACATTTAATCCAGCAAGCGTAAAACTGTGTCTCGCGACTGAGGCTTCACCGAATTGCAGCGCCACATTGGTGACCGTTCTAAACGTCGGAACGTATGAGGTTGACGCATTAGGAGTAATTACCTTTACTCCGTTAATAAATTTCACCGGTACGCCACCTGCGCTTGCATATACAGTTTTGGATAATTCAAGTACTCCGCTTCAAGCTGCATCTACATACACACCCACAGTTATTACCGCCCCAGTTGCTTCGCCCGATGCGATTTCTGCGGCTTATGACACGAATCAGGTCTACTCACCGTTAGTGAATGATTCGGTTGCCGTGAGCGCGACTCTAGATCCAGCTTCGGTCCGAATCTGTGCAACTGGCACTCCTGCCGCTTCTTGCACTGGAACAACGTTGACGATTCCAAACCAGGGAACGTACGCCGTAAATCTAACTACGGGCGCAGTTACCTTTGATCCGCTTCCAACCTTTACTGGCCCAGCTACACCAATTGAATATGTGGTCACGGACTCACTTGGACAAAAAACAACAAGCACGATCACACCAACGGTTGGTTTACCGCCTGTACCGAAAGCAACGGCCGACACAATTACGACAGACTGGGACGTGACACAGAGTTACACGCCGCTATCGAATGACACTCCTGGTTCCGCTTCCTACCCATTGCTCGTATCAAGCGTAAAACTATGCGGTATCACACCATTGCAAGTACCTAATAATTGTTCGCTGACTATGCTCACGATTCCAAACCAGGGAACGTACACCGTAAATTCCGATGGAAGCGTTACCTTTGATCCGCTACCAACTTTCACTGGAATAGCGACACCAGTTAAGTATCAGGCGACTGATGGTCTTGGTAGGTATGTTGATTCAACAATTTCGCCAATTATCGGTGCACCCCCAGAACCATCAGCGATTTCGGATGCTCAGACAACTGCGTATGACACAAACCAGACTTACTCGCCAGCCTCTAACGACACAGCAAATTCCAATTTCCCACTGAATGCAACAACGGTAAAGCTCTGTGGAGTTGCAACTTTGTCGCCACCAGTTGCCGCTGAAATTCCCAACAATTGTTCCAAGACAAGTGTCACAGTTCCAGGTGAAGGAACTTACACACTTGATCCAGCAACGGGTGTAGTAGTTTTTGATCCGCTTCCAACCTTTACTGGAATGGTAAAAACCCCGATCACCTATCAGGTAACGGACTTAATCAATCGAACAATTTCTTCCACGATTACGCCAACCATTGGTCTACCAGATGCTCCAGTCGCACAACCGAATACCTCAGCCGATAGTTATGACACGAACCAGACTATTAATCCATTAACAAACGACAACGTGAATCCGAACTTCCCATTGGATGCTGCGTCGGTAAGACTTTGTGGAACTGGTGAGACCCCTAATAACTGCACGAAGACTATATTGGTTGTTCCTAATCAAGGAACGTACACAGTAAATACAACCACGGGTGAAGTTACTTTCGATCCACTACCAAGCTTTACTGGTCCGGCCACATCGATTACCTACCAGGCAACAGATTCACTTGGTCGCTATGTCTCGTCTACAATCACTGAAACAGTTGGCGCACCACCGTTACCTACCGCTTCACCAAACAGTTCAAGTGGCTCCAAGAACACGCCTCAAACAGTCTCGCCACTTAACAATGACTTACCCGGTGCTCCTGGGTTCCCACTTGATCCAACATCAGTGAGACTGTGTCCCACTGGTACGCCCGCTGCAAACTGCACTGGTACCTCGTTAACAGTTCCAGAAGGCGTATTTACAGTTGATACCTCAACTGGAATTGTCACGTTTACACCTGCGAATGATTTTTCAGGAACAGTCCCAGCTATTGAATATGTTGTTGTCGACAACCTTGGCAGAAAGACAACAAGCACAATTACTATTACGGTCGCACCTGATCCAGTCATGGCTGCAACGGAGGATACAAATTCAGGCCCTTACAATCAACCACTTTCATTCACGCCGATTGCGAATGACTCAGCCGGACAGACTCAAGGTATTTTTGGATATACGACAATCGGTACGGTAGCAATTAATGCAGCATCGGTTCGATTCTGTGGCCCAGGTCAGGCACAACCAAATTGTGACAAAACCACAATCACAACCGCGGCTGGCACTTACACGGTAGACACAACAACGGGCGCGGTAACTTTCACGCCATTTGCAACTTTTACAGGTACAGAGCCAAATCCACCTACTTACCAGGTGTGCAACACCATTGATTCGGGTTGGGATCCGGTTCCGGCCGCATCTTGTTCAAGCGCTCAGATTATTCCAACGATTGGGAAGCCACCACCTCCGTCAGCAAGTCCAAACACAAATACTGATGCGTACGACACGAACCAGGTAATTTCGCCAGCTACTAACGACAGTGCGAATGTTAATTTCCCACTTGTGGCAAATACAGTGAAACTTTGTGGAGCTGGCCAAACTGCACCAGGCTGCGACAAGTTATCTCTCGAAGTTTTTGGAGAAGGAACCTATACGGTCAATCCGGTAACTGGTGAAGTGACTTTCGACCCACTACCTTCGTTTACTGGACCAGCAACTCCGATTTCTTACCAAGTTTCCGACGCTCTGAACCGTGCAGTCACTTCAACCATCACGTTAACAGTTGGTCCCCCTGCCGCGCCGACAGCTGTTCCAGATGCCCAGACTTCGGCATACGATACGAATCAGACTTACACACCAGGGTCGAACGACAGGGCGAATGCTAATTTCCCAATCGACAATACGACGGTAAAACTGTGTGGTCCTGATGATGTAACTTCAGCTGGAATTGATGAATCTGTACCACCAAATTGCGTAGCAACTCGAATCGAAACAGTTGATGGTGTTTATACCCTTAACCCAGCAACAGGTGTCGTTACTTTTGACCCTGCTCCAACCTTTACGGGACTCACAACTGCCGCGATTGCTTACCAAGTTTCGGACTCACTACACAGTGTAATTACTTCAACGATCACCCCAACAGTTGGTGCTCCACCGCTGCCTGATGCTAAAAACGATACGAATACTGATGCTTATGACAAAACTCAGGTAATTACAGTTCTAGGAAATGATGTTGCAGGCGCTCCTGCCTTCCCAATAGACGCAACGACCCTAAAGCTTTGCCAAATTGATGATCCAGCAACGACAGGTGTTAACGAGGCGCAATCGCCAAATAGTTGCAACGCAACTTCAGTAACAATTCCTGGTGAGGGAACTTACACAGTTAACTCAGATGGCACTGTTTCATTTGATCCATTGCCAAGCTTTACCGGAACCGTTCAAACTCCAGTTAAATATCAGGTGGCAGATTTACGCGGAGTTATTGATAACGCAATCATCACTCCAATTGTTAC
>Ga0114959_10001819_pt1 | contig 18204 bp, 31 predicted proteins | sample C_130625_EF_Meta_FD_87317 | JGI IMG/M metagenome (GOLD analysis project Ga0114959, IMG submission 87317) | Freshwater microbial communities from Lake Croche, Canada to study carbon cycling - C_130625_EF_MetaG | ecosystem: Environmental > Aquatic > Freshwater > Lake | place: Lake Croche, Canada...
GCGTGGTACTACGAAAACGGTGGAGGCGCAGTATCTCAGTTGCAGTGGAACACAGGCGCAGGTTGGACTGTAGTTCCCTCATCAGCTTTTGCTCACGGTGGCGTCTCTCCTACGCTTACAAATGCGTTAACCTCCGCAACAACGCAACTTGCAGTTGACTCAGCGGTTCTTAATCAGTACCTTGCAGATCAAACAAACGCAACAACAGCGGTGGCATCTTCAACCGCTACCCTCGAGACTACACAAGCTACTCAGGCAGTGGCAGCCACAACTCTTACGACGGAGACGGCCACCCTCTCTACGCTCATCGCACAAAAGGATGTTGCCGAGACCACGGTAGCTCAGGCAACAACTGATCTGCAGACTGCACAGACTAACTTAGAAACTCTTACGCCTGTCATTGCGCAACACGACGTAGCAGTTCAAACAGTTACAGATCTTCAATCACAGTCTAGCGCAGCTCATTCAAACGCCGAGACACTTGCGTCAGCTGCCGTTGATTCAGCGTCAACTACCTCAACTGCAATCGCTGCAGCAACAACTACGATTCTTACCTACGTTCCTCACACATACACTGCAACCGATTCATCAACTCTCGCAGGCGCAATCATGCAGTCAAATGAAACTCCAGCTCACGACACGATTGCGGTGTCCGGTGCAACCTTGACTCAAGATCTTCCTACAATTACCAACAGTGTAACAATTCAAGGTGCTGGTCAGGACTCAACAATAGTCAATGCAGATGGCCATACCGCGTTTACAGTTCGCAACTCAGCCGAGGTTAGTATCTCAGGGTTGACAATATCTAATGCATCCACTGCGATGAACAACAGCTCAGGCAACGTTACACTTGACCACGTAACGATTACCTCAGGCGACACCGGAATCTCTCAGATGGGTTCAGGTGTTACGCACGTTGACAACTCCGTGATTATCTCCAATCATAATGGAATCATAAGTGATTATGGCTCGACACCACCTAATCTTCAAACTGATGAAACGCAATACACAAATCGCATCTACGTTGACAACACCTCGTTTGTCACCAACAACTCCGCGATAAGCACGGAAAGATTCGTCGCGGTTGATAACTCAACGTTCTACGGAAATGACGTTGCAGCATCCTTGCGTGGAAACAACAAGGTATCCGTTACAGATTCTAACTTTATTAGTAACGGTACAGCAGTTGAAACATTTAGCTGGCAGCCAACTGCCTGGGGTAACGTTGATCTTGGCAACCGTACCTTCACAGGAAACACGTTTACAGGTAACGGATATGGAATTTCTCTAAATGATTATCTCAACGATGGAACGCAGTCAAACGCTACGGCTCTCGTTGAGAACAACACGTTTACTCTTGGTCGCGGAACAATATCTATTATTGCAACAACGCAGGACTACACTGCAAATAACAACACCGTCAACTACTCATACATTGACGCTCCAACAAACGTTCAGATATCTCAAGGACCTGATGGAGAAATAACACTTACCTGGAACGCACCTATAAGCGGAGCTACACCAGAACGTTACGCGGTATCATGGACTGTAGATGACGTTCATGGTTGGGGTGTTGCTTCGTCTACTAATTCAATAACTCTTGATGAAGAGTACTTTGCAGGAACTGCTGGACTTAATAAAGTTTATAAGTTTAGAATTCGATCAGATCAAGATACACTACATCTGTACTCAGACTACACTAGTCCTGTTCAGGATCTTGTTCATCCTCAGACAGAGGGTCAACATGATGCTCAAGGGAACGACTTACCGTCTCAGCAACAATCAGACCCAGGACAGTCGCAGTCAGGCCAAACACAACAGCCGTCCCAACAACAAGGCTCATCTTCTTCTTCATCTTCACAAGACGGAATTATATCACAACAACAGGAGGAAGCAGCACGGCTAGCTGCTCTCGCTGAGCAGGCGCGTATTGCCGCGGAACAAGCTGCCGCTAAGGCAGAGGCTGACCGTCTTGCTGCGATTGAGGATGCTCGCATTGCAAAGGCTCAAGCAGATGAACAGGCAGCTCAAGACGCTGCCAACGCACAAGCAGAGGCAGACGCTGCTGCGGCGGAAGCAGCCGCTGCACAAGCGGAGGCTGATGCACAGGCAGCGGAAGAGCAAGCTGCTGCACAAGCACAAGCAGACGCTCAAGCACAAGCAGACGCAGCTGCCGCTGAGCAAGCAGCACAGGATCAAGCAGCGCAGGACGCACAGGCTGCACAGGACGCAGCGGATGCGCAGGCTGCAGCAGATGCTCAAGCAGCGTTAGATGCACAGGCGGAAGCAGATGCACAGGCACAAGCGGAAGCAGACGCTCAAGCAGAGGCTGACGCACAGGCACAACAAGAAGCTGATGCACAGGCAGAGGCTGACGCACAAGCACAAGCACAAGCAGACGCTCAAGCAGAGCAGGATGCAGCTGATGCACAAGCTGCTGCAGATGCACAAGCACAAGCAGACGCTCAAGCAGAGGCAGAGGCTCAAGCTCAGGAAGAAGTTAAGGCAGTACTAGATGCAGTTGTTACAGAGGAAACTACAGCTGAAACTTGGAAGCCTGCTGTTGATCCTGAAACATATATGACTAAGGATGAAATCAAAGCCTTTGAACAAATTGGAATTATTCCAAACAACCCAGATCAACTACCAACTGACGTACCAAAGGAAGCACCAGAAGAGTTATTGGTTGCGCACGTGCAGATAGACGTTGCAGGAGTTGAAAACGGCGGTATTCAGTTCTTTGGTACCAAGGATGCGCCACAGGTTGTTGGTGAGGATGGAAAGCTTACACCACCTGCTCCACCTCCAGGGTCTGGTCTTCCTATCCCTCCTGAAGCAATTACCACAACCGATACATTTATCGGTCAACCTGGTGGAACAACATTTAATGCCCCAGACATCGCGGTACCGGTTATTCCTAAGTTTGTGTGTAGCACAACTACCAACGCGGACGGCAAGGAAGTTCACGTTGACGTTGATGGTAACGAGCATACAATCGACATGTGTACTTTCTTACCTGCCGCGCTTGATGCGATTCCAGGAGCTGGAGCTGCTGTTCAAGCGGTAGGACAAGCATTTGCTGCTATGTCCAATATCGGAAACGATATGTCACCGGTAACAAGAAAGAAAGCAAAGAAGATTCTGGTCATCACGGTTGTGGTTGGCCAGATCGCCGCTCTACGTAGAAGGTTCGGTGCATGATGAACGGTACTCTAAAGCTGTTGCTTATGACTGCAGAGATGTACGCAGCCCTATACATCATTGCCTATGCGTTAGCAGAGGTTATAACTAGACTAAGTAAGGATAAATAAATATGAGAAAGTTCTTTAAAGAACTAATGTCAGATCTTGCAGAACAAATCTGGACCTTCGTCGGTTTGTTCTCAGCTTGGCTAGTACTTACTGGCTCAGCTAAGACGGTAGTTGGAGACGCTATAGTCATATCCATCTTCCTGTGGATTGCAACGTTTCGTCTGCGTGTTCCAAAGGAAGACGAATAAAACAATAACGACTAGTTATCTTCGTCGTTTGTTAGTGTCTGATCCGCAGGCTTGGCTGAGTACTTCTTATAAGCAGCAGCCCAGTCTGTGGATATAAGCTTTTGCGCTTCCGCAAGCTTAAGTGTTCCATCGCATACTAGACGCTTTAGTTTAGTCTCAACAACATCCTTCTTACGAGCGTTTGCTCCAGCGTAAGGCTGTGGCCAAAGATTCTTAGGATCCTTAGGATCTCCACCAAGTTGTAGAGAGATCAAGTGATCTTCCTCATACTTTGACATCTCAGTGCCATAATCTTTAATCAAGTACTTATAATCTCCAGCAAGTTGATCTGCCTTTAGCTTGTTTGTGTAGGCAACTGTTGGACGAATTGTTGCTGTCCAACCAACCTTACATACTGTTGTCTTAATGTTTGCCTGTGTCACATTAGGATTTAACACACCCGGTGTGATCTTGTGTGGTTGTATTAACCAGTCCTGCGCAGCCGCGTAGGCTGCAGGTCCGGTAAATGCAAGAACTGTTGCCATTGCAATGACAATTGTATTCTTCTTCATTTATTCTCCTCTAGAGTAGGAGTTACATCCTACAGCGTTTACACTAACTTGACAGTTATATCTGTTGTACTTTTTATCAAAGATAGTATTATAATCAAACCGTACACAGGACAAGGAAGGTTGTGACATGAGCTCAAATAGATTACGTGTAACTGTGGAGATCACAGGCGTTGACGAGGACGTGGCTGAAAGAGGTTTTAGAGACGCCGTGGACACTCTTCGTGATATCAACAGGCGAATCGACATGTCAGTTATGACTGAGCCTCACGATGACACTCGCGGCATCTTTGGATTGTTTATTATAGATGAAGATGATACGGGTTATCAGTCAGAGCCAGACTTCTTCACGTCTACTAGAATAAAGGAATTGACCAAGGCGGTCAAGTTTGTTGTTATAAATAAACTGCCCTCTATCACCAAGGCGGTAGTTCACGTCAAGGTGACAAAAGAAAACGGAGAATAAAAATTGGCAAAGGAAGATCTGTTAGAAAAATATAAGAAACAAATAGAACCTCTACTGCCACTTGCAAAGAGAGCGTATGGTTCTCGTACCCTGGTGTCTCCAGAGCATAATGCAAGTCGCAAGTATACAAAGCTACTTGTTGAATACTACGGAAAAGGCGGATCACTCGTTGCTATGGCAAGCGCCTTAGGCGTTGCATATCCAGGAGTTCGTCGTCGTGTAATTACCGCTGACGTTCCAGCACTCCCAGTGCGCAAGCATAGCACGCTGACTGATGAACAGGTCACACAGGGTGTGGAGAGGGTTAAGAAGGCCAAGCAAAAAGGAGTCGAGGATTACCATTCTCAAATCGCAAAGGAATACGAGAACGGCATCTCGCTTGCTAAGCTTGCGGAAGGATTAGGAATCTCGTCGTCTCAACCGTTGTACTGGGCAGTTAGCCGGCACTTAATTCGTCAACAGGAGATGTGATGACGGACTCTGAAAAGTTAGAGGCTATTAGAGAAATTGCTAATAGAGGCGGAGACGCTTATTGGAACATGCACGAGATCTTAAAGGTTTTACGTGACGGAACTAAATAAAAGCGATTGCATAACTATTAAGATATCCAAGGCAGAGTTTGCCGAGGAGTTTTCTCATTGGGAGTGTGACGTCTACTATAAGGACGACGAAATTGGCGGAGGCACAGCTCCAACGTCTAATGGTGCGTTTGATCTTGCATACGGAATAGCACATGATTATCTTGGTCACGACTGGTTTAAGAACAACATCTTATGACTCATGAACACGATTTTGTAAAAGACCTTGATGGTCAAGTGACTTGCGCTACTTGTGGCGCTATGGACGACGAGAAGGAGTTAAGCAATGGGACGCAGTGAAAATAGAAAGTGGATGAAGTTTGCAAAGAAAAAAGGATTTGATGCAAAGAACCCAGACTTTAGTGTAGTTACCTCTCACTATGAGTCTCGCTACATAAAGGTCATTACCGAGCAAAGTTCATACATCATTGACTTGCAAGGTAAGCGTGCTCAACGGATTCCTGGTGACGATGCATCTCATCTTAACAATGACTCTGATTGGTATGAGTATGACATCATCTACTCCTGCTCCGTGTCCTTTCCCCTTCGCATGACGTGGAAGGACGGCGACCGCCTCATCATGAGAGAGACAACGCCTATTAAGGAGGTAATTGAACTATCAAACGAGGAGACCTCTTTCTATGAATGACAAAGAAATAGAGACGCTAATGCGTGAGGCTTTAGCAATACGTAACGTGCGCAGTCTTATAAAGTGGGCTAATATAGAACTTGATTTTCTAGAACTTGATATAAAGAATATGAAGGAAGACATGGCCCACATCCGCGAGGATATTGAGATCTATAAGCGTAGTATACAAGAGAATAAATGATATAGTTTACCTATGGCTTACGCACGATTTTTTGATTCCGACGTCTACATCTATCTATCCGCGCGTGGTCTTATGTGCCAAGAGTGCCGTCTAATTGAAGATGATTTTGCAGAGTCTATGTTTACTGCTGATAACACGCAGGCAATGATTGACCATATTGAAAAGCATAGTGCCGCTGGACATGAGGTTCCTAAGAATCTTATTCGTGATCTATGGGACGACGATGAAGGAAACTTTCTTCCAATAGAAGAATAGCCCGCCAGTCTTTCGACTAACGGGCTATACTTTTTAGTTCTAAATTAGATAAGCTTCATTAGCTCAGCCCAGGTCTTTGGACCAACAATTCCGTTTGAATCTAAGTTATCATGGTTATCCTGGAACGCAATAACCTTTGCCTTTGTAGCAGGACCATAGTCGCCATCTTCAACAAGTGTAAGTGCATGTTGAATTAACTTAACACCTTCACCTTTATCGCCAGGTTTGATTGCTCCTGGGAAGGCTGGTGCAGGAGTTGGTACTGGCTTAACAGTTACGTCGTTGCCAACGTAGTTTGGTCGACCAAATCCAACGATGAATGCTGGGATCTTCTTCTTGTTGTTCTTCTTGTATGCACGAACCTTTAAGCAAGCTTCTCCGCCATTTGCCTGTGAACCAGACTTCTTCTTCTCTCCTGCGGTGTTACCTTCAACAGTTGTTACTGTTCCATCGCCATTATCTTTAACAACAATACCGACGTGCTCAATTGGAGCACCGCCTGCCATGAAGTCAAAGTACACGATGTCGCCAGGTTGCGGTGATGCCATAGCGGCGTCTGTCCATGTTCCTAGCTTCTTAAATGATGCAGCACCTGCCATTGTTGAAACCGTGTTAGGAAGTTTTACTCCAGCCTGATTTGCAACCCACATGCAGAATGAACCACACCAAGGCAAGAAGTTTGCCTTTGTGAATGCACCATACTTTGTCTCATTGTCCTTAGGACCTTCGACGTAACCAACCTCTTTTAGCGCGATCTCAATGACGAGATCCGCTGTGCCTTTTGCAGCCATGTTCTCTCCTTAGTTGTAGTTTGGGTCTTCTTCAGTGGAGCTAGCAACTGCCGCTGTTGGCGCAATTGTGATAGCCGTTCCTGATTGATTTGCCTCTACCTGAAGGTCAGCCGCTGTCTTAGAGTTTACGTCCACTGCAGCAAACGCTGAGTTGATTTCATCTAATGATAGCTTTCCATCGTTCATGAAGCCACGAGCTAGCTTTTCAACAACTGCTGCAACGGCTGTAAGACCTGCAACTGTTACTGCCTTTAGTACTGAGATTCCGGCGATGGATCCAGCACCGATAACGCCAAGACCACTAGCAGCAAACACTGCCACGATTCTTAGCAGGATATTTCCAAACATTTTCATATAGTCTCCCGGGAAGGATAGTAGTTACCCTCTCCCCAGAGTGTACGTTTCTATACTAACACTTTTAGTTTACCGCGTCTTTGTTGTTTCATGACACGACGGTCACGTTCCGTGGTTCCTCCCCAGATACCCCGTTCATCGTGTTCTATTGCCCACTCAAGGCACTGAACGGTGTATGGACATGTACGACATATCTTTTTTGCTGTCTGGGTTTCTGGAACGCTTCCCTTGACTCTTTCTGGGAAGAACGCTTCCGGGTCAGCCTGCGCACAAGGCGCGGATCCCTTGGAGGTAAAGTCTGGATAATTTGACAAAGCATCAAGGAAGTTAGCCATAAGTGGACAATACACAAGTGTAGACCATTTGTAAACTGTAGATGTTTAGTTTACACTATCCGCCAGTAGAGTAGAAGCCACGTCCCTTAAAAATTGTAGGAGCAGCAGACCAAACACGTTTTAATTGTGCGTCGCACAACGGTGCGGTGCAGGTAGGATTTCCCTCTTCAACAGTCATCGGACGTTCAATTATTACGTTGTGTCCTAGATCACAGGTGTACTCATACGTTGCCATGATACTTCTAGATGTTGTCCTTGATAAGCTTAACTTCACAAGCATCAGTTGTGCAGTACATTTCACCAACAGCATCCGCTGCCATTCCAGCATAGACACCGGCAAAGTCAATTGGGAATAGTTTCATACGAGCATCCTCGTATTCTTCCTCGGTGATCTGCGTGTAAGGCATCTGTGGATAGGTCATGTTACCTGAAGGCAAGAATGAAACAGTCTTAAGCTGACCGTCATACATGTGAAGAACTGTTCCTACGTGATCTGCTTCCTTCTCAGGATCAAATGATACGGTTACGGACACAGAGTTGTCTGACCAATAACGTTGCGCAGTTGCAGCAAGGTTCATCTTCTCAAAGATAGTCACGTCCTTCTCTGCGCGCTCTGCCATAGACTTAATTGGAAAGAACACGACTGAGGTTGTGTCTGGAGATTCTGACGCAGCCTCTACTCTGTAGTTTGCCATCTTGAAAAGAGGAAGCATTGGATCTGAGTTAGCAAAGCGAATAGCACGGTTAAAGTACTTACCACCAACTGTCCAGTGTACTCCTGGTGACTCACCAGCAAGAATTGAAACAGTTCCTGAAGGCTTAACGGTAGTCATCTTAATAGACTCACGAATACCTAGCCACTCAGAGTAGGTGTTGTCATAGGTTTTAATATGTCTGTATCCTTCGTCCATCCAGTCACGAAGAGTTGGAAGACCTACGCGGTCTGCAAAGTTAGCCACACCGGAGATTGAAGTTCCGATACGACGATTACGTTGCATGATAGCGTTGGTCTCCTCCCAGTGTGTAGGAAGAAGTGTAACGGTCTTAGCATATAGATAAGCAAACTTGAGTGTACGCTTAAAATCTTCCAAATCAGTGTGACGATTTAGATAAGTTTCTACAAGTGTGCAGCACTCATATGATTCAAGTGATTGCTCAGCGCATGGGTTATATCCAGCGATACGCCAATCTTTGTTGTTGATTGGATCTGCTAGACGACCATACTTACGCGATACGTCCATCCAAATAACACCAGGTTCACCGTTGCGTGCAATTCCTTCAACAATTCCATCAAGGTTTTGACCAACGGTTGTCTCCACTGAGTTGTTTGACATCCAACCCCAACCAAGAGCCTTAGGGTCATACGAATTACGCTCAGGAAACTTCTCAGCATTCTTAAGGTTTAAGAAAGTTTCATCATCTAGTCTGCCAATTAAGAGTTCAGCAGATCTCCTAACATTGCCAGAAACGACGCAGACGCCAATAAGATTACCGATGTCAGCAATATCAGTACGAGTAACTTTTTCACCAGCGCGTCCTTTGAATAGTTTTCCAATGTAGTTATGAAGTTTGATCAGTGGTTCTGGTCCCGCTGCTGTGCCTCCAAAAGTCTTAATTGGCACTCCTGCGAGTCTAATGTCCCCGTAGTCATAGTCAGGAATCTTCGTATCTGGCTTAAGGTACGAATTGATGGCGGCAACGGTTGATTCGACCCAGCCTTCTCGTGTGTCGGGGATGACATATTTTTCTCCTAGCTTAGGCTCATAGATAGTAAAATCTTTATCTGCGCCCTTGTCATCAAAGCCAACACCGACGCCAAGCATTGATGCTTCCATCAAGAATCCAAAAGGTTTCCCAGGATTATTCTTTGTCATTTCATTTGTTGAAACAAATGCGCAGTTCTGAAGTGCAGCCGAGTTACGTTGAACGTTGACGATGTCAGTTCCCATTACCCAAAGTCCGCGACCTGGAGGAGTCCACTTTAGCTCGAATAGACGCTCAAATGCTTCCTTAGCTGAAGCCTGGGCTCGTGAATCATTCCAAGGAAGACGCTGACTTTTACAGTGGTCCTTTTGGATTGAGTACATTCCATTGATGACACGCTCACAAACGTCAACCCAAGTTTCCTTGGTACCGTCCTCTTTTAGTCGAGAGTACGTGCGAAGAAATGTAATCTCACCAACGCTATTTTCAGCTGCGTCTTGATAACCAAACGGTACTTTCTTTCCTCTGTATCCTGCTACAAAATCCTCGTTAAGACGAAAAGAGAAAAGACCAGTAACCATGTTTCCCCACCAAATTCTGAATGTTATAAGTATTATGTTCTAAGTATAAGATCATTATACTCATTAAAGCAGCAAATGATTACTACTTTGAAAAAATCATTTCGTACAATTCTTTACATACTGGACACATTGGAAACTTGCTTGGATCTCGCGTAGGAACCCAAACCTTCCCACACATTGCAACAACTGGCTTACCTTCAACATAAGCTTCCATCATTGCGTCCTTGTGGACGTAGTGGGCAAATCTATCGTGGTCACCTTCCTCGTGAGAAAGTTCCGTGTCTAAATCAGGTAAATCTTGTGTTTCTATAAATCCCATATATGTATTATATTGTACTCGTACAAAGACGAGTATTCATAGAGAGGAACGACGTGGCACTACATAACCACATATTGGTGAATGGGTACGTGAACAATCCACCAACGGATAATGACAAAGTGATCGAGTGGCTAACGCAACTTATATCAGATATTGATATGAAGATTATTCAAGGACCTTATTCATCCTATGTTACAAAGGAAGGTAACCGAGGACTTACTGCCACGGTTATGATTGAGACAAGTCACATTGCTCTACATGTGTGGGATGAGGAAACTCCTGCCCTAATTCAGTTTGATCTTTACACCTGCTCAACACTTCCAGTGCCAAAGGTAATTGAAAGCTTAGATGCCTTCATGGACTTCACAAGTTACCGCTACATGGTCCTAGAGCGTAGCACCGGTTTCAACCTAGTAGAAATGTACTCACTTGACAAGTAATACTGGATGCACCTATTGCGGAATGGTAAAGGAAAACCTAGCGTACTTTAAGTCTCTCAAGGTAATGATTGCAACTCCTTGTTATGGAGGAAACGCAAACTCTAACTACATGCTGGCGTTGACTAATCTATATAAGGTTGTTGGTTGCGAGCATCTTGATTTTGTGACATACGTCGTATCTAACGAAAGTCTTGTCACCCGTGCACGTAACACCATCATCAACGCGTTCCTAGATGATAAGTCATTTACACACATCTTCTTTATTGACGCTGATATCGGATTCCATCATGGAGACGTCTTCCGCCTTCTTACGTATAAGAAGGAAGTTATCACGGGCGCTTATCCTATGAAGACCGTTGACTATGGCAAGACCATTGGCGCCACAACGTGGCAGGAAGCTGCAAAGGCAGCAACGCACTACGTCATTAACCCGGTCTATAAGGAAGGCACCACCGACCAGGTTGAGATGATTGATGGTGTTATCAAGGTTCTCGATGCTGGAACTGGTTTTATGTGTATAGCGCGAAGTGCTGTAGATAAACTAGTTGAGGCATACGGCGATGAGATCTCCTACAAGATGGATCAAACAACTGTCACAAAGGAAGGCGAAACTATCTTTGTTGACAAGAAAGCATACGCGATCTTTGATACGTCTATTGAAGCAAGTACACAGCGCTATCTATCCGAGGACTACACATTCTGTCGACGCTGGCAGTCTATCGGTGGAGACATCTGGCTAGACCCTGCAGTTGAACTAAATCACTATGGCACCTGGGGTTTCATGGGCTTCAACCCATTTACTCCCCTTGAAACTCCTTCCTCCGCTTCGTAGTCAACAATACTCGCGGCTGAAAAAACACATCTCCCCACAAACAAGTATATGATTGCAGGTAACGGGAGATGAGAGAAACGAGTGGCCGTGACAACAACAACGCTTCCAGACGTTGAAGATCTACTCACAGCAAACGACCGCTGTGATGCCTGCCAGGCACAGGCCTATGTTCTTGTCATTCTTCTAGATGATAAGGATCTAATGTTTTGTAAGCACCACTGGGACATGCACTCTGCAAAGCTTATCGAGGTTGCAGTTGACATAATTGACGAGACAGACAAGCTAGAGAGGAAATAAGATGACAGAATCAGAATCAACGATCTCCAATACTCCTGCACCTTTTACGTGTGCCTGCGGTGATGGTTGTGCGTGTAATGGCAAGTCAGACCTAAGCGTTGGATCACTTTATAGTCTTACCAATCGCGCGGAGGCGGAGGCCTTCTGGGAGGACCTAGGACGTCCAGACACCCTTACAGTAGAGCAGCAACAGGATAAGATGATGAACGCGATGTTTGGTTTAGAGGACAACTCACTCGAGAGGACAGATGACTAATGGCAGGTAAAGGTGGAAAAAGCGCTCCGGTAAAGGCACGCTCTGGAGAGAACCGTCCAAACGGTAAGGCTTATAAGAAGTTTATCAAGACTATGGTCTTTGATGAAGTAAAAGGAAGACATAAGCAGGTTCGCGTTCCTAACCCAAAGAGCTAATTTTTATCTGCCTTGTGTTATAGTTTGAAGCATGACTCGCAATGAACTTCGCAAGAAACGTTTTTGGGAAAAGGTTAAGGTACAAGATAGCAGTAAATGTTGGCCTTGGCAGGCAGCACGTCATGTGCAAGGATACGGCGCGTTTGCCTTTACCAGCAACAAGATAGTAACTGCCCACCGTGCAGCCTGGGCGCTCACATTTAACAAAAGCAGACTGCCTAGCTCTAAACTGCATGTCATGCACTTGTGTGACAATAAGATCTGTGTTAACCCATATCACCTAAAGCTAGGTACTCCATCAGAGAACGAGAAGGACGCATTTGCGCGATTCCAAAAAGTGCCTATTCGTCCTATTCTTAGAAAGTACTGCAAGCGTGGTCACCCTAGAACTCACACCAACACGATAATTAAGACCGGTGGCAAGTATAGAAAGCCCGCCCCGGTGTGTCGCCAGTGCGTTCGTGATAATGACAATGCTAGCAGAGAACGACGTAAGGGTCCGGAGCAAACAAGAAAGAACACAGAGTATATGCGCGTGTATCGTGCAAGAAAGAAGCAGAGCCTCGAGTCAGGATTGAACTGACGACCTCTTCATTACGAGTGAAGCGCTCTACCACTGAGCTATCAAGGCGTAGTACCTCGGACGGGATTCGAACCCGCGACCTTCTCCGTGAGAGGGAGATGTCCTAAACCGCTAGACGACCGAGGCAAACCAATTACTTAATAGTAATAGTTCGAGCTTTCTTCTCTTCGGGAAGTTCGCGTCGTAAAGTAATTGTGAGTATTCCATCAGTAATATCAGCGCTGTCAACATCAACATATTCTGCTAATGCAAACTCTTGCTTAAAATCTCTTGCGCCAATTCCTTTATGAACATAGGTAGTATCTTTAGAACTTGCTTTAGTTCCTTTGATTGTTAGGCTTTGTTCTTGCTGAACAACTTCAATATCTTTCTTAGAAAATCCAGCAATAGCCATCTCAATAAGATATTCGTTCTCATCATTTTGAACAATGTTGTATGGAGGATAGTTGGATGTGACTACGCTAGTGTGAAAGTTTTCTAAAAGATTCCACTGGCGGTCAAAGCCAATTGCCCAGTTGGGGATATTTGGTAGGAAACTAATAGAAGTAAATTTGTTGTCAAACCCCATAGGGTTATACCCAACGGCTCCTGTTGCTCCTGTTATTGTGGTTGTTGTTGGTGTTGTATGGGCATAGAAACGCCCGTCATCTTTTTTCATTTTTACTCCTTTTGGCAAGTAATTAGTTGTTTAGTTGTATCTACCCCCGAATGGCAGGTAGGTAACTATAATAATACAAAATGAAGACTAATTATTCCCAAGTATTAGTGTAATTACACCTATGTGATTACATCGTTGTAATTACAACCTAGAGCGGACGACCGGGTTCGAACCGGCGACCTGAACCTTGGCAAGGTTCCGCGCTACCAACTGCGCTACGTCCGCGAGCACTGCGCTGCCCCACCTGGGCTCGAACCAGGGACCTAGCGATTAACAGTCGCTCGCTCTGCCAACTGAGCTATAGGGCAATTAAAAGTTATCCTATACTAAGCAAGTTTCTTAGTATAGGATAAAACACATGGCAGTTCCAGAAACTACACGAAAGGCTGCTCGCGCGATCTACGAGTACGCTGGCACCTCCGGGCTACTGCCCTGGGAAGAACTTGCACCTACCATACAGATCTCCTACATCGAGGAGGCAGAGGCTGCCATCTCGGTTGTTTGCGACTACATAATGAATCTTGCTGATAGCGTTTATATTGACGAAGAGAGTCTAGCTGATGATGTCTACGATGAAAACATCGAGTATATGAGAGCTGCAATGATTGCAGTTGCGCACGCTCTTGACCCAAAGGTAGAGGCACTAGACGGAATATGACACTTAGAGACGGAGACTGCACAAAGGAGCCACCTCTTGTAAGTGACGCTTGGATTGATGAAGAACCTATAATGAAAATGCCAACTAAAAATAAGGAAATAAAATGACTGAAGAAATAATTGACGCAGAGATCGTAGAGACAGCTGACGAACGAATTGAGAGACTACTTCGTGCTGCCAAGGTTCTAATTGCAACTCCTTGCTATGGTGGAATGTGCGCCGCTGACTACATGAGATCTATGACCGGGATTGCAGCACTCTCAGCTCGTTTTGGAATTAACATTAGCATCATTACAACTACAAATGAAAGTCTAGTGCACAAGGCGCGTAACTCACTTGCTTCTCAATTTATGAACGGTGACTTTACTCACCTCATGTTTATTGACGCTGACGTATCGTTTAACCCAGACGACGTTCTCAAGCTTATCCTTAGAGATAAGGATATGGCTGCAGGTCTGTATCCACTCAAGCAAATTGCATGGGATCATCTTTTAGACTACAAGGCCGAGTCTGCGGAAGAGTTAAAGCGTGCAGGACTAACGTACACCTATGGAAAGAAAGGTGATGACGGAAAGTATCTAGATAACGCAAGTCTATTGCTTAGTGGAGATGACGATGGGCTTATTGAAGCCGATGCAGTTGCGACTGGGTTTCTTTTAATTAAGCGAGTTGTCTTTGAAAAGATGTTTACAAGCAATGAAGATAACTGGTATGTTGATCCTAACGTTGGACCAGTACATGAGTATTTTTATACGTCAATAAATAAAGATACTAGGGATTTTATTGGTGAGGACTGGACATTTTGTCAGAACTGGCGTGCGCTTGGCGGAAAGATCTATGTTGATCCATCCATCCACCTAGTTCATACAGGGACATATGCGTTTGAAGGTAAGCTGCTCTCCACCAAGGATTCGAACCTCAACTAACAGATCCAGAGTCTGTTGTGCTACCAGTTACACCAATGGAGATTGGTTTATTACTTCTTACTTAACGTGTGCTTCCACTCGCAATCTCTTGCAAGGGACGACACCACAAACAACTTCCCACACACCTTACATCTCCACTGCTCATACGGATCTGCTTTCGCTGACATATATCCTACCTTCACTGCGGCTGAAAAAATGAACTTTGATCTCTCCCCAGAGTGTAAGATTAGTTGTCCGGCGTCTCCTTACTCAACAATTCCTGCGGCTGAAAAAGTGTACTTACAAAGTATTCTGCGACTGCCTCGATGGCAACACCTGCTGCCTTTTGATAGTCCTCACTTGGACCTAGCTTTGCAAGCGCCGCGGTAACTGCGTCTAGCAGCTCCTGACTATTTGATATCCCGACCATAGTCATCCTCTATACGAACGATGTCATCTTCCTCGATGATCTCACCTCGTTGAATCTCGATAAAGGCTATGCCTCTAGGTCCACCTTCAACGCGGTGACGTTCTCCTGGTGCAATTGTAACTGAATCTCCAACCGTGACTTCAAACCTAGTGTCATCTACGGTGATGTATCCAAACCCGTCAATGATGTACCAGTGCTCCGAGCGATGCTCGTGCGTCTGTAGACTGATTCGATGTTCCGGCTGAACGTATAGTCTTTTAACTTGAACGCCAGGTTCACGATGAATGACGTCATAGAAGCCCCAAGGTTTAGGGAAGATCTGTCTTTCATTCGTCATGTATGAACCCTATCATAAGAGTCAAAAAAGAGATACAATATTCTATGGCAATCTTCCTTGGAGTCTATGGACTCATCGCAGGAGTTCTTGTAGTGTACGCTTGTTATAAATACGGAGAGAAGATATAGATGTGTAAGGACAGTTGGTTAGCGTTATTCTTACCTTTTCTAGGTATGGCTTGTGGTATGGTAGTCATGTACATCTGGATGAAATACGGGAGCAAAAATGATAAGTCTTAGCGATGAAACATACGAGGATTTTATTGGCAACAGTGACATCCCAGTTTTAGTTGACTTCTGGGCTGACTGGTGTCAACCCTGCGAGCAGATGAAACCTATACTAGAGTCTCTGTCCGATGAGCTAGATGGAAAGATCACGTTTGCAAAGGTTAACACCGATGAGGAAACTCCTCTTATCATGGACCTACAGATTAGCTCGATCCCGACTATACTTATCTACTCAAATGGAGAGATGGTAAAGCGTATCACCGGAGCAAAGAATAAACCAGCAATCATGAAGGAGCTAGAGGAATGGCTGTAGACGCCTGCACGATCTGCGAAGGACCAGTTTACGTTCTTAAGCTTAACTCAAACGACGGAGTTATGTATGCGTACTGCACGGAGTGCATCATGAGCGTTGAGGCTCAGTTTCGAGCAAAGATAGACTCTGCTCCACAGGAATAGAAAAAGGCCGAGCTAGACGCTGGCGGGGCATATCAAGACTAGCTTTTAGACTAGCTACCCACATTTGCAAAGTGTTGCAACACTTCGCCTTTCCCGACATTGGCTACCTTACCAGCGTCTAGCACTCTAACCTTAAGGGTCTCACTACTTACCCAAGGCCGTTCGGGATAACAGTTGTGCGTCTTGTTCAGGACGATATACCTTCTTCATTTGTAGGAATTTATAGTCTTACGCTATCTTCCGTCCACCTTGGACTAGCTGCAACCTACGCCTTTAGGGCAATAGACGATTATATCATGTCTTAGACCAAAAAGGCACAAAAAGCTCATCTTCAAAAAAGCCTTAGTTTGTTTAGCTTTCAACTTCTTTCAACTTCCGTGCAAGAATCCCAACCATACAGCTGAGTATGCCTGCTATAATGATACTTATTTATCATTTTAGGTAGGGGAGTCACATGCCCGCTGGTATTCACAACATCACCATAGAGCAGGGTGCTACCTGGTCACAGACCTTTACCTGGAAGGTGAACGGAAACCCAGTAGATTTGACAGGATATAAGGCTCGTCTCTATGTCCGTCAGGCTAGCTACAATACAATACTGGCGCTTACGACTGAGCTTCTCGGAGGTATCACCCTTAACCGTGAGCGAGGAACTATCGACGTTCTTGTTAGCGCTCAAGATACCTCGTCAATTCTCTCTGGCAAGCACGCGTATGATTTGGAGGTTGAGTCCTCCGGAGGATACGTCACTAGACTTCTCAAGGGAACGTTCTATGTATCTGCCGAGGTTCAGCTTTGAGTGATAACACAAGCGTTGTCTATGTAAACAATCAAACAACAAGCGTCGAGGTATCGCAATCTCCTGACGTCATTGTGATTGAGACGGTAACAAATCCTATTGAGATTACCGTTGCAAACTCACAGGGACCTCAAGGAGCACAGGGAACACCAGGATTAACGGGTGCAACCGGTGCAACAGGTGCAACCGGTGCAACAGGTGCAACAGGTGCAGCCTCAACAGCACTTGGACCAATGGGTCCTGTAGGACCAACGGGTGTAACTGGTCCTGTAGGAGCAACAGGTGCAACAGGAAGTCAAGGACCAACAGGTCTACAGGGAGTACAAGGAGTAACAGGTGCGCAAGGTAGTCAAGGTATTACAGGTCCTACTGGCAATAATGGCGCTACCGGCGCTACTGGTCCTCAAGGGCAAACAGGTCCAACGGGATCTGCTGGACAAGTAGGAGCAACAGGTGCAACAGGAAGTCAAGGACCAACAGGAGCAGTCGGCGCTACTGGTAGTAATGGAGCGACTGGCCCGACGGGTGTCCAAGGAAATGCTGGCCCTACTGGGCCGACAGGCATACAAGGATTAGTTGGAGCAACTGGCCCAACAGGAAACGCAGGTGTTAATGGTGCGCAAGGAGCGACTGGACCTACAGGTCTTACAGGAAGTACAGGAGCAACGGGAGCAACTGGCGCGACAGGAGCTCAAGGAAATGTGGGAGCAACTGGACCAACTGGTGCCAACGGAGCCAATGGAGCAGTAGGGGCAACTGGTGCTACTGGTGCAACAGGAGCTACTGGTGCAACAGGAGCTACAGGCGCTACTGGCGCGACAGGAGCTGCGTCAACTGTTGCAGGTCCTACTGGAAGTGTGGGACCTACAGGAGCAACAGGCGCGACTGGACCTGCTGGAAATACAAATGCAC
>Ga0114959_10001820_pt1 | contig 18202 bp, 23 predicted proteins | sample C_130625_EF_Meta_FD_87317 | JGI IMG/M metagenome (GOLD analysis project Ga0114959, IMG submission 87317) | Freshwater microbial communities from Lake Croche, Canada to study carbon cycling - C_130625_EF_MetaG | ecosystem: Environmental > Aquatic > Freshwater > Lake | place: Lake Croche, Canada...
AGCATTTATATAAATAGATGATTGAAGAACAAGAAATAAAAGATTAAATGTATTATAATGGACCATTTTATAATATATATAAATATTATAATTTTTCTAAATTTTAAAAAAAAATATTTAATATTATAAAAAATAACGAATAACAAATAACGAATTTTTATTTTCAAGAAATTATTGTAAATTGAACAGTATTTGACTTGAATGATGCACTGCTAACACTGTTTGTTGCAGTATTACGAAGTGGTAAATTTATATTATTTTTAACAACAATATTATAAACACCAGGAAACGCAATATTCTGTAATTCAAAGTAAAAACTATTTGAACCTAAATATTGAATCGGAATATTTTGAATATTTCCAAAATCAACTTTTGTAAAACCATTTGGGAAAAAATTTTCACCATATACGTAAATTTGCGTATAAGTATTGAATGGGGACGAGTATTTGGATAAACTATTTATATACGGGGATAAATTTGGTATAATTTTTTTGTACTTTGCACATCTATCAAGTCTCTTATATCTAAAAATATCATCTAGTATTGACAAAGTATTACTTGGATTATTATGAGTTGGAACGGATGTCATCTAATTTATATTTTTATTATATTATGAAAATATAAAAGTATATATTTTTATATAGGCCCATAGTCATCTTTTTTTGCTGTTTTTTTCCCTTCCATGTTTATTTGAGCCATTCTATAGGCTAGATATCCTAATATACAACCGACGAGTGAACCACATATTACTTGTAAAACAGTGTGATGATTATCAATGACCCTTTGAATCAAGGTAATCGCAGTTATAAACAAATACAATATTAGTATTTTAATATCATGTAATGATAAATAAATAAAAACAGTTGATAACCATACTGATTGAGAGTGACCAGATGGCATACCAAAAATATCATAGGGTAAACCATGTTTGTAAATATAACGTTCTTTATTTTTCATCATCATTTCAAATGTTTTAACATTAATAGAGGGACGCGATTCTTGTATAATACCTTTTAAAACCATATTCAATAACAAACTAATTATAAAAAATAAAATATAGTAAAATAATAAATTGGTTTTGTTTCGCAATAAAAAAATAGTAAGTAATAATAATATTATAGGTCCATATTGACCTAATTTTTTTAAAAGAGAAAACATTTGTTTTATATATTATACTGTTATTTTAATAATATAATAGTATAAACCACTAATATTGATACAAACAATCACAAATTAAAGTAATTGCCCAATCTAAACCATTCAGATCTAAAAAATATCCCTTATCATTCATTAATTTAACAGCCAATCTTTCAATATTTACTGGACCAAAATACGTTCTAATATTATCTTGTAAAGCACCTGTCACTTCAACAATGCAGCTTCCAGTAGGCAAATTATTTGTTCTTACTGGAATAATTGCCAATATGTCAGGAGTAGTCGGGGCTTTGTATCTAAAATTAGTTACATTTTGCTTTTTATTAATTTCGTTGATTGTATATATTTGAGCTTGTGTCAATGTTCTAGGTGCACTTGGTAAAACCAACTGTGTCCTATTATAATTTGACTCATATTTACCTGCAATTAATAAGCCATTATCCGTTATATTACCTTGCCCATCTAATGCCGAATTGGTGTTTGCGTCTCTAATAATTTGTGTTAAATTTGCCGTACTAGCATTTATACATGTACTAGGTAAATCAGGTGAATAATAATCGGGCACTTTTAAATTACCAGAATATTCCGTAATAGAAACCAAACCATTGTTAACATGATTTTGATTGTAATCATCAATCACCAATATGAGATATTTTGTTCCAATGACGTCCAACACAGAAGATGCAGTATTTCCACTTGGATCAACTGTTTCGTACGGAACTCTGTAACCCATTAACCAACCTAATGTTTGATTCAAATAATTGTTGCTATTCACACAATTTATTTTGCATTGCAATGTAGCAGTAAAATCAAAGAAAGTAATAATAGTACTGCTTGATATAGTAAAATTGAAGTGTTGTGTTTTAATTGATTGACCATATAAATTTAATGTCATTTTACCAGTATGTAAATTGTAAATAACATGTGTAGCATTTACACCAGTAAAACCCGCATTATTAAACGCACCAATTAACGTTGCAGTAAATTGCAATTGATCATAATTACCTGGTGGCATAGTAATCGGAACATTATCGCTACCATTTGTTATCCAAAAACATGTGTTATTATAAATCGTATCAATTAAATACCAAGAAAATGGTATTTGATATGAATACAATCGCATTGATAATACATTTTTTAATGTATCTGATAAATCCAATGTATAGTTTGTAGATAAACTATTTATACCACTAAATTGCCTGAATTGACTATCTAAATTTACGAATCGCGAAATAGTATTTTTTAAATTCGGGTTTAAAGAATCCTGTTTTACAGGAACATTGTAAGTATCATTGACGCCCAATTGTTGTCGCGTCATAGGAACGTGTTCATCGCCGAAAATACCTATTTTTTGTTGTCTTGTCGTAATTTTTTCATTTTGATTTTGATCATCTTGGCTTAAATATTCATTTTGATATCTATCTTGAACCTGTTTTTCACCACTTGGATAAATAGCGTCTCCATTGTTATCTGTGTTGTACAAATCCTGCGAATATTGCAATAGTTGACTTTGAACATCTTGAAAAAAAGTTGAAAGCGTGGGATTCACATTTTTGAATTTTTCTACATACGGAGCTGTAGCTTCCATGATACTTGTTGGATCTAAATCATTCAGATTAACAATTGCCATCAATTCAGTCATTGTATAATTGGAAACATCTGCGTCAAAAGACGTCATTTAATATTATAACTAAATATGTTTTTATAATATTATTATGTAAAATATTGAATAAATATATCTTTTAATATTCGTATAATGTTTATATTTTCACTTAGGAAGTGACTCAATAATTTTTCTGGTATGGTTGTAAACCCAGAACCGCGCTTTAAATGGGATTTTTGTTTAAATAAAATATATTCAAAAATACGAACTATTTCTTCATTGTAATTCAATAATTGTTCTCTATTCAAATGATAATTACTTTTATAAATATATCTATTATAGTTTCCTTCTTGGTAAATTTTGTAATATTTATCCAAATGAGGCCTATTTTTGACTAGACCAATACCTTCAATTTTATTTTTTGTATTATTCATTTCTACAACAAAGACATTTGCATCTACATAAATACTTGGTGAAAACTCCAATGGTGTTCCATATATACAGTCTATTTTATGTTTTTTTCTATAGATTTGATTTTCTTCCCACGTTTTATCATTGAAACGCGTTGAAACCAAATGAATCATTTATTATTTTTAATATTTACTAAAAAATAAATATTAAAATCATTTTTTTTATTTACTTTAATAATAATCATATTGTTTACGAATGAATAATATTGAATGTTGTATATGTGGGCCTGTTAAAAATTGTGCTCCTTATTTAGATAAAGTATTAGAAAACATAGAGAGAATTGGAACTCTTTTTAAAGACTACAAAATATTAATATTCTATGATCATTCCAATGATGAAACCCTCCATAAATTAATAAATTATCAAAGCAAAAACAATAAACTCACATTTTATGTGAATGATAAAGCAAAATCTCAATACAGAACTCACAATATAGCATATGCACGCAATTTTTGTTTAAATTTTATTAAAAAACACAAAGATAACTATCCGTATTTTATTATGATGGATTTTGATGAAGTTAATTGCAAAAATATAAATATTAATATATTGCCGAAATATTTTGAAAGAAACGATTGGGATGCATTATCTTTTAATACATTTCCCAAATATTATGATATTTGGGCTCTCTCTATAAACCCGTATTGTTTTAGCTACAACCATTTTGAACAAAATCAACATAATAATTATCATGTTATTCAAGATTATATTATGAAAAAACTACAAGAATTACCACATGGTAAATTACTAAAATGTATTTCGTCTTTTAATGGATTTGCAATATACAGAACCGAAAAATTCATAGACAGTTATTACGATGGTAGAATAAGATTTGATATAATGCCTGTAAATTATATTAAAAAACACGCATTGGTAGCAAGATCAAAAATAATATTTCATGATTATGGACATTTAAAAGGACAATATGAAGACTGTGAGCATAGGTCATTCCATGCAAAAGCTATTAATAAATCAAATGCCAAAATAAGAATATCACCCGAAATTTTATTTTCATAAATCACATAAATCACATAAATTTCATTCCGACATTTTTTTTCTTGAAATTCGCATAATGCAATTTATCCGATTCTTTTAGTCTTATTTTTTGATATTGCATGCTTTCTTTTGCTATAGTATTTGTTATTTTATTCACGTATTTACCCAAACTCCCATGAAAATAGTTGATTTTATTGTAAATCAAATAATCGTGTTTTTTGTAAAAATATTCCAAAACTTCGCCCCATAAAGGTAAATCTCCCCATCTGTAAATATAAATATTATTTGATTTATCAACGACATTCATGTACAATTTCAAGAATTGATTTTTACGCAATTTTAACAAATTCAATGCAAATATATTGGTATAGGGTCCTCCTGGTTCTTTGTGTTTCATATTAAAACCGTTATTTTTGAAAAAATCAAGGGTAAACTTGTTCATGCCATGAGTTACGTGTTCACCGTCACTATCCATTGCCCCGGCAATTAATATTTTTGACGGTAATATTGAAAAAATTTCATCAATATTGAAATCTATAATACAATCCTCGTCAATTCTCAATATATAATCGTAATCATGGCAGAAATGTAGAAAATCAATAAACCAAAAATGACACATATGTCTATAACCATAATGCCAAATATCGCGTATAGTTGTTTTATAAAAAGGAAAGACCTCATTTTCTTTTAAAAAAGCCTTTTCAGTAACAGTAACAAATTTTATATTTAAATCAGGTGTTTCTTTTTTTATTAATGATTGATGTATTGGGTTAATATTTCCTTCATTGAAAATTACAATATCAGTAGTTTTATCATCTAGATTTTTACTAATAGATTTATTACGCTGTATTAATGAAGAATATTTTTGATAATCATTATAGCCCCGCGTTAATATTACAACAGCTTTTTTATTTATTTTATTCTCAATATCATTTATGAAATTAGATATTGGTTTCAAATTTTCTACAAACTCATTCAATTTGGCGAGTTTTGTTTTTTCATTTGTCATGAAAGAATAATTCAATTCCACATTTGTTTCAGTTAAATAATTATCTATGTAGAGCATTTTCATATTTGGTAATATTTTCAATAATTTCAATGGAACGATTGTTTGCTTATCTCTATAATTTGATGTGATCAAAATAAAATAAAATTTCAAATTTGGACTTATATTTTTGATAATATTGAAAAATCTTACAATCTCGGTGTGTTCAATATTTTGTAAGTTTGTACAATATCGTAAAAAATAAATGGTCTCGGATGATTCGGAAGCACTTGTAATATCATCAAACAACCGTTGTCTTCTACTATTGTACTTATCTGTCAATTCATTTATAATATCGCACCAATCACATGTGTTTTTTTTAATATCTTCTAAATCGTCAGTTGATATCATATGATGAAAATTTTTAAATTTAACAAGTTTTTCATTTTCATCTTTATTTTCAATGAAAGATATTTCTTTTTTCATTAAAACTTCGTTTACACTTTTCATGGAAACTAATAAAAAATCAAAAAAATCAGGTTGTTTATCATGATTGTATATGAACTGTTTAATTGCTGCTGATAGAGAATATGATATGCCTGGTTGATTATGGCTCAATGAAATAACTTTCATTTAATATTATTCTATTTTGTTTTATTATATAATTATAAATCTAAATTTATAATTATTAACTTATTCTTTTGGATTATCTTTTCTTTTATAAATTCTACGTTCATTCCATAATTTATCATATCTTGATGTATTCTTTTTATTGTATTCACTATTTCTTTCAAAATCATATTCTGGATAGGTGGTTGAAAGAACAAACCGTTTTTTATAACTAACTACACCGGGTTGTTGTTCATTATGTTGATGTAACATATCAATATTTATATTATGTATTTTATTAGTTTTGATTAAATCTCTTAAAAGGGAAGGACCTGTTGGATGCAAAGGACTTTCTCCATAAAAATTGTTTTTATAGTTATTAACAATCTTATTGATTGCACACAACATCAACTCATTGCCAGGTTTACATACCATAAATGCATTATATATACCACTGTTATCTCTATCTTTTACAAAATGTTCACTTTCAGTTAGCTCTATCAACCTAAAATTATTTATACATTTAAATTTTATATCTAAATAAATGCCTCCATTTTTATATAAAACACAATAGCGCCATAAGTCAGCTTTATATGCACCGGGAAGCAAATTATCATATGTATCTAAAACTTCCCTGTCAAAATTATTTTTTATAAATTTTCTACAATCATTATCATCAAATAAATAATGCTTAAAATTTGGATTGTTTCGTTTTAACTCTTCAACTCTTAATTTCATTTTTTCAGGAAGTTCTTTTGTTGACCAAGTTTGATAAATATTGCAAGGAATTACAATATTATATACATTTTTGAAAAAAACATAGGGTCTGTTGTAAAATCTGTATTTCATTTTTTCAAATAGTTTTTTTCTGTATTCATTTAATAATCTTAAAAATGTATTATTTCTTTTTAAAAAAAAATATCCCATTTACAATTTTATATATGTAAAATATTTTAAAAAAATATTCAAATGAAAAATCAATAACTACGTATAAATATTTCTATTTTTCCAGAGAACACCGTAATGTTGCTTTTTTGAATTTTGGTCTCTTTCCTGGCAGTGTCCTTGATAAGATTTCATGATTGGAATATTTTTAAAATATATATATCTTGAATCGCTATTGCCGTTCAATTCTTTATGTTTTAAATCAATGTTGAGTGATACATTATTTTCATTTACTAATTTTCTTAACATGAGTGGTCCTGTAGGTTCTAAAAAACTTTCACCATAAAATTTATTTTTGACGTTTTCAACAATTTTATTTATTGCTTTTAATAAAAAAGGGTTTCCTGGTTTACACACCATTAATGCGTTATAAATACAATTATCATCATTATCAAGAACAAAATGTTCATCTTCCATCAAATTAATAAAACGAAAACTATGTAACGGCCTATACTTGATATCTAAATAAATTCCTCCTTTTTTATATAAAATACAATAACGCCAAAGATCGGCTTTATACGCACCTGGTAGTAAACTAGTATAAGCATTCAAAATGTCTTTATTAAAATTATTTTTTATAAACTCAAAACAATCATTATCGTCAAACAAAAAATATTGAAATCTGGGATTCAATGATTTAATCATGGAAACTGTTTCTTCCATACCGGGAGGTAATAACTTAGTATGCCATGTTTGAAATATATTTTGTGGTACTATGGGATTATAATTTGTTTTGAAAAACGTTGAATAAATATATTTGTACATGTTTCTTCGTTTCTCCAACATTTTTTGAAGAATCAATTTTCTAAAATTTCTAAAATTTCTATATAATTTATTTTTTTGTTGGTTTATTCGTAAACGTTTCATATTAATATATATATATAATATGATAAAATTTATCATTCATAAATATCTCTATTTCTCCAGAGATCACCGTAATGTTGCTTTTTTGAATTTTGATCTCTTTCTTGGCAGTGACCTTCATAAGATTTCATGATTGGAATATTTTTAAAATATATATATTTTAAATCACTATTGCCATTCAATTCTCTGTGTTTTAAATCAATATTCAATGATATATTATTTTCATTTATCAACTTTCTCAACATGAGTGGTCCCGTGGGTTCTAAATAACTTTCTCCGTAAAATTTATTTTTGACGTTTTTAACAATTTTATTTATTGCTTTTAATAAAAAAGGGTTTCCTGGTTTACAAACCATCAATGCGTTATAAATACCATTATCATCATTATCAAGAACAAAATGTTCATCTTCCATCAAATTAATAAAATGAAAATTATCTAACGGTCTGTATTTAATATCCAAATAAATTCCCCCTTTTTTATATAAAATACAATAACGCCAAAGATCGGCTTTATATGCCCCTGGTAGTAAACTGTTATAAGCATTCAAAACATCATTATCAAAATTATTTTTTATAAACTCAAAACAATCATTATCATCAAATAAAAAATACTTGAATTTTGGATTCAATGATTTAATCATAAAGACGGTTGTTGCCATACCAGGAGGTAAAATCTTAGTATGCCATGTTTGAAATATATTTAATGGAACTTTTATATCATAAGTTTGTTTTATCATTACAATAATTGTAGTATGTATTATATAGATATATAATGTATATTATCTATATCTCAATTACGAATTGTTTTATTATGCTTAAAATTTCGTGAATAGTTTTTTAGATATATTTTTTTTGTAAAATTATTTGTTTGATCGTGAGAGTGTAATTTATCATTGTTCTTTTCATAAAAAATCACAAACAACGTATTTAAATCTTGAAACATAGTAATTGTTTTTTCAAAGAATATAGTATCAATATGTTTTAAAATAGTAAAAAATTGATTGCTATATTGTATGTCGTTTGTTTCTAAAAAAAAATAGACATCTTCAGGATTTAATGTTATATTATATTTACTTATAGATAGTAAAGAATAATGATTACCATTTGCAAGAGAGTTTCTTTTTATTAATCCAATTATTTCTTCTCTTGAAACTATGTTTTTATCCTTCATGATAAATATTTCCTTGTTTATTTTTTCAATATTGTTTATCTTGTTTACATAAATAACATTGATATTTACATAAAAATTATCTTCTTTGTAAAATTCGCGGTAAGGTTCATCACTTTGCTCAAAATCACGAATCCATGAATCGTCTAATTTTCCTATATTTACATCCGTTTCATCAAAAATCATACTTGTTAAAATTTAGGAATATTATTCGTTCAAAATTTAAACTAATATTGCTGAATTATTTTTTTGGGTAAAAAAAGTATCATTCTTGTTCTATATTGTTTCGTATTTTAGTTATCATTATGATTATCTTCATTATCGTAATTAATTGAATAAGTATTACTCTGATAATAACTTTCCATATCCCTTTCTATATCTTCATCTAATTTATCAAAATATTCATAATCATAATTCTGGTACAAAAACATTTTATCATAGTCGTCAAACCCCCAATTTCTAATATACTCATATTTTCTACTTTGATACACATTGACAAAACGCTGAAATACATCATATGGTTTTTCTTCTTTCTCTTCACTAGAAATACTTGTTGTATTTTTACCATAAATCCAAACTTGTTGTTTAGTTTTTTCATCGTATTGTATACATACACAGCCTGGAGGAGGTAAATCATCGGTTTTATCATTTTTATTCTCATGTTTATTTTCTTTTACTTTATCATTATTCATAGCATTCATATAATTAATTCTTTGTTGTGATTCATTGTTATCACTGTTTTTATTTTTATTTGTTGATAATTCTGGAAATGATTCTGAACTATGCAAAGATTTTAAAAACTCTTCCTCTTTTTGTTTTTTACTTCTTTCTTCGTTTACTTGTTTACTGACAAAACGATTTGGTTTAAAATCATTGTTGTTGTTGTTGTTTTTATTGTTGTAAAATCTGTTGGATGTTTTCATTTTCTAATTTTGTTTACTGTTTTACTATTTTACTATTAAATTATTTCATTTTTTTTATTTTTACAAAATGTATATTTTAAATATCATCTACGTTTATTTCTTCGTCTTCATTAAATGCTATATTTATATTCTTATTCAAATCTTTTTCTGCGAGTTCTTCTTCTATCAATCTCATATAATCATCAGTTCGCTCATCAATAAACAAGACATCATCATCGGATATTTTTTTACCGTTATCATTACAAAATAAATTCCAATTTTCATTTACAGTATTTTTCAATCTATCTACATCAATAGTTGAGTATGCTTCCAATAAGTCGCAATTTTGCATTTTTTTTTCGTCTTTTTCAGATTCCCAATCGCGCAAACCAATAAGTAACCAAGTGTTATTTCCAATTAAATTATCTCTTTTACCACGTCCTCTGAATTTACCTCGTATGTGGCAAAGCCGCGTTTTACCATCTATGCACAAAACATGACACATCCCGTTACCCAACATTTTAGTAACTTGCGCGTAAACTTCGCATTCATCTTGCGACAACCTAATATTAGCCGATTGCTTAGGAGCATTGGCGAACTTTCTTGCTTGACCTTTTGTTTTACTTCCACCAGTAGTATTTTTTACCATGATTGATATTTTATATGCGTTTAATTAACAACTTTATTTTAGAATCAATTTTTTTTTTGGAAAAAAATAATCTTTAGTTAAAGTATAATAGAAAGATGCCTGCCGAATTTACTGTATATATTAAAGTATCCGACACAAAAAGAACACCAGCTACAATATTGTATGAATCTCCCGATAAAAGTTATAGTGTATCTAAAAGAGAAGTTACTATTTATAATACAGATTCATTAGAAACTGCAAAAGAAATTGGTACACGTACAATAATATATACGTTGATTGATAATATAACTTTAACTACATTGTGGTATAGATTTAATGAACTTGCAGGCGTACCTTATGGTATGATAATATTTTATTACTAAATGCTACTAGGTATAATGATGTATATAGAAATATTACAAATAAGATTCTAAAAGATGGTGAATACAAAGTTATTGTTAATCCAAGTCAAAGTACAGGAGAATATGCAAATCAAGTAGGTTATGAAATATATGTTAAAGATAGTACAAAAGTTTTTAACGCGTATACAATTAAATTCCCATTACCAACCGTAACCTATACCAATGATTTCAACAGTCTACCGCAACCATCTACCGCTCCTCTTCCTGCTTAAAAATCACGTATTTAGCGCGTTTCTTTTTTTTCCAATTTTTTTTTCCCGAAAAAAAAGAATCTTACCGTAAAATATAACATGCCTGCTTCTTTTACGGTATACATCAATGATACTCAAATGGAGTACGAAAAAGTTGTACTTTCTCCAACTACATATATTGAATTTTTTAAAAATTTTTTATACAAATATGATGACCCAGAATGTAAAAAAGAACCAATAGGTATCTTGGCCGTTGAACAATCAGTTCATATTTTTCCAACTGGTAACATGATACAAAATGGTAATGCTTATAACAATTTCTATTCAAATTCTGGGTTACCATATGGTGATGCTAACATTTTGATAGTAAGTTTTTCAAATAGTACTAATTTGCTTAATAATGCATCATCCCAAGATAGTAGTTATAGTCAGCAAGTCAATCCAATACTAAGTACAGGTGAATGGTCTGGACAAATAGGTTATGAAAATGCAACTATAGATAAAACCAACCCTAAAATTTCTAAGCATGAATTCAATTTCCCATTACCAATAGTAACATACACCAACGCTTTCAATAGTCTACCACAACCATCTACCGCTCCTCTTCCTGCTTAAAAATCACCTATTTAGTGCGTTTTTTTCCAATTTTTTTTTTGGAAAAAAAAGAATCTTTAGTTAAAGTATAATTATGCCTGCTTCTTTTGTTTTGTACAGTAAACCTAACGATGCTCAAAATCTGCAAAGGACTACCCTTACCCAAGACTCAACTCTAACTTATTACACAAAAGATGTTTACAATGATCCAGCATGTAACCCTTCTAATCTTATAGGTAGTTGTTTTTATGAAACTTACAGTCATGTTTTTAATAACAATTTGGACCCTAAAAGTTATGACACTAATTTAGTTCTCTATGGAAATATTTTTATTAAGTTTAATTCAAATTCAAAACTACCAAGTGGAGATAACAATATTTTAGTTTTATCCGGTTCAAATTGCAATAAATTTGTTAATGGAACTTTAATTGATGGTTTATATAAAGGTCAAGTCAATTCATTCCTAAGCACTGGTGATTGGGCAGGTCAAGTAGGATATTCGGAACAAGTTAGAGATAGAGCACACAATCTTAATGATAAAACTACAGTGAATTTCCCATTACCCATTGTAACCTACACCAACGATTTCAATAGTCTACCACAACCATCCACTGCTCCTCTTCCTGCTTAAAAAATCACCTATTTAGTGCGTTTTTTTCCAATTATTTTTTTTTTGGAAAAAAAAGAATCTTTAGTTAAAGTATAATTATGCCTGCTAAATTTACGGTATATGTTCAAATTGCTAGTGCCAGTAGTCCTAGACTAGAGGATGAAAAAGTTGTACTTTCTCCGACTACATATATTGAATTTTTTAAAAAACTTATTTACAACGACCCAGAATGTAAGAATGAACCAATAGGTATTAAGACATATCAATCACTTGTTCATACTTTTCCAACAGGTAAACCAATAGTTGATTTAACTACTTATTATAATTTTAATGAAAAATCTGGATTACCATATGGTGATGCTAATATTTTGATAACATCCCAATCAATTGGTAATTACTATGTTAATGGTAAAAAACCAGAGGGTGATTATTATGAGCAAGTCAATTCAACACTAAGTACAGGCGAATGGTCGGGACAAGTTGGCTATGTAAAACAAAATAAAAAAAATGCAAATAGTATAAGTAATAAATATGAATTCAATTTCCCATTACCCATTGTAACCTACACCAACACTTTCAACAGTCTACCACAACCATCCACTGCTCCTCTTCCTGCTTAAAAATCACCTATTTAGTGCGTTTTTTTCCAATTCTTTTTTTTTGGAAAAAAAAGAATCTTTAGTTAAGGTATAATATGCCTGCTACTTTTACGGTATATATTCCAAATACTACTACACTAGAGGATGAAAAAGTTGTACTTTCTCCAACTACATATATTGAATTTTATAAAAGACTTATTTACAACGACCCAGAATGTAAGAATGAACCAATAGGTATTAAGACATATCAATCACTTGTTCATACTTTTCCAACAGGTAAACCAATAGTTGATTTTACTACTTATCATAATTTTAATGAAAAATCTGGATTACCATATGGTGATGCTAATATTTTGATAACATCCCGATCAATTGGTAATTACTTTGTTAATGGTAAAAAACCAGAGGGAGATTATTATGAGCAAGTCAATTCAACACTAAGTACAGGCGAATGGTCGGGACAAGTGGGCTATGCAAAACAAAGTAAAAAAGATACAAATAGTATAAGTAGTAATAAATATGAATTCAATTTCCCATTACCCATTGTAACCTACACCAACGATTTCAATAGTCTACCACAAACATCTACTGCTCCTCTTCCTGCTTAAAAGAGTCATTTTACGCATTTGATCCATTTTATAAACCCAATGCTTTAGAACTATCTTATTTAATAATTATAATAATTTTTATCTATTATTATAATATAATGACAGCCTGGAACGATTTTGTTAAAAAAATTTATCATGAAGGACACAATAAAGATAGCGACTACAGTTTTAAACAAGCTTTAAAAGATGCTAGCTCACGTAAAAGTGAAATGGGCAAACCATCAAAAATGGAATCCAATGAAATGGCAATGGGGGTAAAAACAAAATCACATAAAAAATCTAGAAAAACTAGAAAATCTAGAAAAAGTAAAAAACACACAAAAAAACACAAAACTCATCGTCGTCATCGTAAATAAATCAAAACATTTCAATATTTTTGTCTTCCAACAAGTATTCGTATAATTCCTCGTGTTGTTCACTAGTTATTTCTGAAAAACAAGCAAAATCAGATACATTATCAAGAGAATCAAAATATTTGTTGTAATTCTCTCTACAAACACTAATGTTAATATTATTCCCGGTATTAAAACTTGTGCAATTGATATCCATATTTGTAAATAAAACACTATAAAATCTATGTATTATAGATGATTCATCCTGAATATTCATTATTTTTATCATATAATAAGTAATATTCAAAAATAAACTGTTTAAACTGAACATTTCCCACACTGTTTTATCATTTTTTTCTAATATCAAAAGCAAATATAGTTTCCAATTTAACTTTTTTGTGTCAATATTGAAATAATTCACATTTTCTACTATTTTATTTTTTATTTGTGCTTTCCATTTACTTTTATTTTCTTTTTTGAAACTATCTAGAAAAAAATTAATACAATTAACACATTATAGTCCATTTAAATAATCATCTATTAGATTATCTATATTTTGATATGTAGTGTGAAAATTTTTGGTTTTTATTAGTTGACTGCAAAAATACAAGTCAAAATGTTTATTGCCATAATAGTGAACGCTATCAATTATTTTGATAAATTTATCAATATAGTTTTCAATTTCTACATATTTTGACAATTTTTGTAAATCTCCGTGCTCTCCCAAATCTTTTTGTGTTACATTGAAATACTTTCTTATTAAACATTTATCAAATTGATTGAAGAAAACACTGTGTTTATTATTGTAAAGTAAATTTTTAGATGAAAAGTCCAGAAATATCACATCTTTATACGCTAAATACATGAAATCATCCAACAAAGTTTCATAAACCCGAATAAAATCCCAGAAAACGAAACTTGCTTTTGAATTGTTGGAGAAAAAAGAATCAATAAATGGTGTCATTTTTTCATTATTCAATTGAATATCTTTTTTATACTTTAGTAAAACAATTTTTTTATGTGAATTAGTATCCATATTCATTTTTTCTAATATTTCTTTGTTTGCTTGACAAATCTTTACAAAATCATATTTTTGGATTGTTAAAAAATTATACGCATTTTTTAATTTATTGCATACTTCAATTTCATTTTGAACAAAAAAAGTATATTCTACTAATTTCAATTTGTATTTTTGTTTTTTGTTGTCAGGTTCAGTGTATTGTTCTTTTTCTCTCATTTTGGCTATACTTTGCAAAGAATTTACATTGATTCCAAAATTCATTGCTTTGTTTGATTTTAGTATTTAATTCTTTTTATACTTTTTTATTGATTATAATAAAATATCTATTTTTGTATGTTTTTTTAATCTTATTTTTGATTTCATTTTGATCTATTATCTTGTATTTTACTAATAAATCTACTTCTTGTTGCAACAAATCCATATTTTCTTTACAAAAATCTTTAAAACCAGTGGAAGGCTTGTACCAAGATTGATTTAAATTCACACTAATGTGGTTATCCATAGCATCTAATAATTCTTTCTGTATTCCAACATAAGTGCATCGCATGCGTGGTTCTTTTTTTTCGGTTCCTTTTTTTCTAAAATAATAGCGCGCGCTTATAAACATTTTATTCAAAATATCGCCTTCATAACCTATATCAATTAAACGAGTAGATTCTTGTAATATAAGAGTTGAATTATCGTCAATCCATAACTCCCAAGCTTCTTTGAAATCTTTACGATGGTCATATTGATGGATTTTTGAAAATTTGTATAACTCGTCAATAAATTCATCCGAAAGTTTATAACGATATATTTTTACATTTATACAAGAATCTAGAGATTCATGATATCTCTCGTTATCTGTGTAAAGATTCGTGGCCTCCTCAAGTGAATCAAATCCACAATCAAATTTTCGGTTATTACTATTAATAACACTATCATAGTTGAAATTGTTATTAATATCGCATTGGTTTCTATTAAATACTTCATGATTCATTGTAATTTTAGTAATTTAATAAAACTTGAAATTGCAGTTTCATTTTTTTTTATAAATCATGGAAAATTATAACTTTCCACCTCTTAATCGTAAAACTAAATGAATTGTACTTTCTTTTTGAATATTATAATCAGCTAAAGTACGGTTATCTTCTAATTGTTTTCCAGCAAAAATAAGACGTTGTTGGTCAGGTGGTATTCCTTCTTTATCTTGAATTTTGGTTTTGACTGTTTCAATTGTGTCACATGATTCAACTTCTAAAGTAACAGTTTTACCTGTAAGTGTTTTAACAAAAATTTGCATCTTTATATTTTATACTATAAAAAAATTTTAAGTCGTTTTTATTTAAAATAATATCATATAATAACATTATGTATAATACAATTTCACTTTTTAGTCAACCATATTATGACCCATGTAGCCAATGTTATTTGAATATTGTCACCATGAATCTTCCTCCACGCGGGCCATTGCTTGCATTAACTAGAAGAATCAAAATATATCCACTTAGTAAATTCAAAGAACCTGGTAATTGTAGACGATTACAAACTTGTGGTTTAGGATTGCGATCATTGCGTTTTTTAGATGGTTTTGCTGGATACAATAATTCGTACTCATGCTCCGATTTGATGACACTAGATGAAGTACCTGATTTATTTTCATTTTTGTTGTCCAATGGTTACAGTATTGATACACGCATCACAAAAATGATGAATCAAAGCTCTATACGATACAAAACAAATGACTCAAATGAATTGATTGCTTTAATTACGTATTTACCATACGAAACCAAAAATATAATGTATCCAAAATAAAATAAAATTGAAATTTGTTTACCTTTTGAAAATAAGATAAACAAATATAATATGTCAAATATGTCAAATATGCTAAATGAATTAAATATTCCGATTCCAAATGTTATTCACTCTTATGATAATGAAAAACAAAAAGAAATATATGATTACCTTTCATCTTTAGTAAAAGATGAACAACAAAAAAAAGCATATTCTATCGCGTTTGAACATTTAGGTTCGTCTTTTAATATTTATAAAAGTAATGGGTTCAGACAATGGAAATCATGCCAGCAAAATAAATGATTATGAAAGTAGTCAATAATCATTTCATATTTTTTTTATTCTACGTTTACGTGTTTTACCACCTGTTAAATTTTGCGGTTGCAATAGTCGTTGTCCATTGAATGGTTGTTGAAAACTTTTTAAAGAACTATTGATTCTATTTATGCTAGATTCTTTTTCTTTCCTTACTTTATTCATCTTTTCTTGAAAATTTTTAGTTGTTGCATTTATACTATCAGATGAAGCAGTAACGATTTCTGCGGCAGCATTTGATGCTGCTAAAAAGGCTTCCCCTGCATTACTTAACGACCTAACACTGCCGATTAAAACACCTACTCCAGGTATTTCTTCAGCAGTGTTGAGCCCAATTTTAACAGCGGATTCGCCCATTTTAGATAATGCATTACTACCAACTTCAATGGATTTATCTACCAAAGGTTGGATAAAAGGAGACGCTGCTTCAATGGCAACAGAACCTACTTCTGCTGCTTCTCCAACAATTTCCCTTATTTTTTCCTTATTTTCGGGATTAGATAATGCTGTTTTTATTTCATCTAATTTTTCACCTGTATTTTCTGTATTGGATAAGTCAACACCTAATAAATTTCCTACCCCTTCAATGGATTTTACAGCTACACCTTCAGCTAATTCGCCCGTTTTTTCTACTATGGGTGATTCTGCTAAATTAAATTCACGCTCTTTTTTCACTTCATCCATGATTTCGGCACTATCACTGTTTTCATTCGGCATAGTAGATTGATTTACGACGTTGTTATTGTTGTTGTTGTTGTTGTTGTTGTATCCACCATATTTTTTTGTCTTTTTGTGTTTTTTATTTTTATTTACTATTTTTCTCATTTTTGATGTAATTTTTTTTCTATAATTCATAATATTTATTATATTATAGTTAGTTTTTATTTTCTAGTTTATGTTTTATTCATTTTTTTGAAATCCGAAAATGTTAACGTATATTTTTTATCTATTGCTTTTTTATCTATTTTTTGTAATATATTAAAATTAACAAATTTACCCTGATAAGAATACCTATTAGCATTTTCTTTCAACAAAATTTTATCATTATTATTATTATTTGAATTTACATTCACTAGTCTTGCTTGCGGTATACTATTTTTTGGCGGAGGCGCCGTATTCACCCTACCAGTACCAGCTTCTTTGTTGTAACTTTTGAATTTCGCAAAAACATCTTTGGATTTTACACCAGGAGCTGATTGTGAAGTTGTTTTCAATTTTTCCTTAGCTTCTTTATTTTCTAATTTTCTTTCATATTCCTTTAATTCTTCTTCCATATCAATGTACAAAGGTCTATAATTATAAGTTAATACATATTTTCTAGCGACAGTTTCCAAATACCTATAAGGAATTGTCAAGTCAGAATAATATTCAAATGCTAATTTATCGTGATTATAAAATAACAGTACATTTC
>Ga0114959_10001823_pt1 | contig 18185 bp, 16 predicted proteins | sample C_130625_EF_Meta_FD_87317 | JGI IMG/M metagenome (GOLD analysis project Ga0114959, IMG submission 87317) | Freshwater microbial communities from Lake Croche, Canada to study carbon cycling - C_130625_EF_MetaG | ecosystem: Environmental > Aquatic > Freshwater > Lake | place: Lake Croche, Canada...
CTGGAGTACCTAGAGAATTGGGCAGAGTACGCAGTTAAAAATGGTGGAATCATGCCTGACAATGTCGGTTTGTCAGGAACTATCGGAGAATATAATGATGGAAAATGGTGGGGAGGCTATTACGGCTGGAGGTGGCCCCACGGATTGACGACCATTTTAGAACCTCTACTGAATGCCTGCATGAACGCAGTTTTGCTCAGCAACGATCCACGATATTACGACATTTTTCGAAAGCAATATGACGTCAACTGGCAAATGAGAGAATCAATTGATGGCAAGTTGAAAACACCTCATAGGCACTTCGATAAGGGCTGGACGGATTACAGAGAAGCCTCTCCTCGATTGCTGATTCACCTTTGGGCTACATCGCTAGATGATCAGGATTTGGCTCGAATAAACGAGATTCCACGGACTTTCGATTGGTCTCGGATCGTTACCCCGGGGCTTAATGGTTATAAGCCTGCCGCCTACAAACATTACATTGCTAACACGCTGGGCTGGTTCGAATATATTCAAGGCAGAAATCCCAACTATGACGTTGATATCCTTCGAGCGGACCTCAACCTTCTCGATCATCAAGAAAAGGTCCTGCAGCTTGATATCGCGGAGCCTTCGACGTGGGATTCATATGTAACAAATAATTCAGAATATGACATCGGTATTGATATAAAGACCATTGGCTATCAAATCCATGCCTGGCAATGGTTTTCACCGGTTTATTTTGAAGGCCTAGCACAAATGGTCTTTGGAGGTCCTATGCATATTTCACATGGAGGTCTCCAGTACGGAAAAATTCGCCCTTTCGATGCCGATCTGAAGCGGCCCGGACTCCCGGCTGAGGTAGCCTTAAAAGTTGAATCGATATCACAAACACATGTGAGGCTATCGGTAAGTAATATCAGTTCAGATACGCCTAGGAGAATAATTCTTCAGGCCGGTAACTTCGGTGAGAATATATTCACCTCAATATCAGTGATGGGAAGCGAGGAGAGTACCGAGATCAACAGTAAGTGGGTTGAGCTAGTTCTCGCGCCATCGTCAACTTCGACGCTGGATTGTGGAATAGCTCTCAATGCGTACCAGCCAACCTATGAAACTCCATGGTCAGATCGAAGCGCTTGGGATCCACTGATTACGGGTCGCGCCCAAAGTAATTTTTTCAGTGATTGATTGCAATTTCATCAAGGCGAGGCTTTACTTACGGCATGACATTCGATGCAGATAGAATCCGATCTGATTTCCCGGCGCTGAATTCAGGTTTGGCTTTTTTCGATGGACCCGGTGGTAGTCAAGTTCCATCCATCGTAGGTCAAGCAATTTCTGAGGCTATTATCAAGCCCATCTCTAATCGAAATGTGACAACGGAATCCGAGCGAAACGCGGAAGAAATCGTCATCAATTTTCGCCAAGCCGTTGCGGATTTGATCAATGGAGATCCTGGTGGTGTTGTTTATGGTCGTAGTTGGACTCAAATGACCTATGACTTTTCCCGGACATTAGCTAAAACGTGGGAAAAGGGTGATGAAATCATTGTGACAACCCTGGACCACGATTCAAATATCAGACCATGGATTCAAGCAGCTGAAGCCGCGGGAGCAGTGGTGCGATGGGCTGGATTTGATCTGACCTCCGGTGAATTACCTACATCGGCAATATCTGAGTTAATAACGGAAAAGACTCGGCTTGTTGCGGTAACAGGTGCAGGTAACACCCTAGGAACTCGACCGGAGATCAAAGAGATCAGTAAAGAGGTACACCGGACAAACGCGCTGCTCTATGTGGATGGGGTTCACTTAACTCCGCATTCGGCTATAGATGTACAAGAAATGGGTGCGGATTTTTATGGGTTTTCGTTTTATAAATTTTTTGGACCTCATTGTGCTGCGATAGTGGCAAAACCCTCTCTGCTCCAGACGCTAAATAATGACAAATTATTACCTTCAACAGATGCAATTCCAGAACGCTTCGAATTTGGAACTCTTCCCTATGAACTCATGGCCGGATGCACTGCCGCCATTGACTACGTTGCAGGCTTGGGGGGAAGCGAGCACGAGACTCGACGAGAGCGGATTCTTGACTCCATGGCAGAACTGGAAAGATACGAGAAGGAACTCTTCGCATTTATGGAGTTCGAAATTTCTGAAATACCTGGTATCACAACATACGGTCATGCAAAAACAAGAACACCAACCGTGTATTTTAATGTAAAAGGTTTCCAACCTCTGGAGGTTTATAAACACTTGGCTACTGTGAAAATTAATGCGACTGCAGGAAATTTCTACGCTCTTGAAGCTTCGCGAGCGCTTGGATTGGGTGATACCGGTGCGGTTCGAGCTGGGTTGGCGCCATATTGCACCAAAGAAGACGTGATTCGTTTAGTTACCGGATTGCGACAATTGGTGCGCTAGTCGAATAACGGAACTAAACTAATCACCAACTATCATCGATTGAGCTCTCGTCTGTAACAGGAGTTCGTTGTACGTTGTTGGGAATACCGCATGGGTATGCCCGGCAGCAGCCCACACAATCTCAAATGATGCGAGTGCCTCATCGATGACAATAACAGGTGGTTCCATTCCTGGTTCAGGCGCCCAACCAAATGGTGAGACTCCACCAATACTTATTCCGGTCACGGCTTTCACAAAATCTGCGTCTGCACGGTGTAATTTTCCAACTCCTAGATTTTTTGCAACCAGATCTGTATTCACTCGATGCGCGCCGGAAGTAATAACGAGGAGCGGCTGGGTTTCGGTTAGCTTGAAAATGATTGATGAAGCGATTTGGCCAGTTTCAATTCTAAGCGCTGCGGCTGCTTCTGCCGCCGATCTTGCACTATCGGCGAGAAAAGTTACCTCACCCTTCATTCCCCGATCTCTAATTTCACTCATCACACGCCGAACTGAGGCGTTCTTTGCTATTTCTTCCATGAGGTAATTGTAAACTCCGATTTTGAAAGAAAGCTCTAGACCCCAATATCCTCGTTCCAGATTTCAGGCTTGTCAGCAATGAATTTTGCCATCATCTCCTTACATTCCGATGAATCAAGGTTAATTACCTCCACGCCGTGTGAACGCAATAAATCTTCGGCACCCATAAACGTTTCATTTTCACCGAGAACGACTCTCGGGATTCCATAAAGAAGTATCGCCCCGGTACACATGTGACAAGGCGAAAGTGTCGTATACATCGTGGCTTTCTGATAGACCTTTGCCGGTAGTCGCCCAATATTCTCTAAACAATCTGTTTCACCGTGTCGAATCGCGCTACCAAATTGAACGCGCTTATTAAAGCCAACTCCCAAAACCTTTCCCTCAACGACGAGGGCACCACCAATCGGTACCCCACCCTGACTCGCGCCTTCACGAGCCGCGGCAATCGCATACTCCAAGAAAAATTGATCGTTCATTTTGACCCTTCGATTGATTGTTTGAGCAATATTCAATGATTTAAGTTTAGTTGCCGCAATAGCCCGTGTTTTTAACAAAATCGCCCAATTTACCTATACGGTTTTCTCATTCCCTCGGTCTATGAGCCGTCATTTCATACGGGGTCGCAACCACCCCCGATAACAAAATTAGGAGTACATAACCATGTCAATTATAGAAGTTCGAGAAGGCGAGTACGGCAACAAAGTGCTAGCCGTAGAGCCGGGTGGAATTGAATCAATCCCCACCAAAGATCGACACGGCAAAGCCCGGGATCTATTCGCAACCTGGACCAGTCCGAACCTAGAGTTCGCAACGATTTATGTCGGCGCCTTAGGCGTATTTTTCGGAATGAGCTTTACTCAAGCAGTTCTGGGAATTCTGATTGGCAATGGATTGGGAGCCTTGAGCCAATATTTTCTAACCCAAGATGGTCCCAAGTATGGCGTTCCACAGATGGTCATCGGACGAGCTGCTTTTGGAAAGCTGGGAAATATCCTTCCCTCTACCTTTAACGCAGGAGCTGCCGGTATCGGTTGGTTTGCCGTTAACAGCGTTTCGGGAGCGTTTGCACTAGCAACACTGACTAAACTCTCTTCAACAATTTCATTAGTAATCGTTGTCTTGATTCAAGTCGCGATTGCATTCATTGGACATAATCTGGTCCAAATTGTTGAAAAATATTTGGCCCCCTATCTCGTTGTGGTCTTCGCGCTTGCAGCGATAATCGTCCTTTCAAAAGGTCATCTGAGTGCCCCGGCGAAGGGCGCTTTCCCAGGAGCATTTCTAGTATTCGTTGGCGCCGTATATGGCTACGCGGCGGGATGGAACCCATTCTCGTCTGACTATTCACGATACTTGCCGACAACCGAAGACCCAAAGAAGGCAGGTCGCGCAGCTGGTTTGGGAATTTTTGTCTCGTGCTCGGTTCTACAGATCGTTGGCGCTGCAGCAGTAACCGCAGGTATCCACGATTACGGTGCAAAAACTAACCCAGTTGCAGACTTCACCGCACTCCTGCCTGGATGGCTCGGAAAGTTAATCCTTCTTGGAATTGTTGCGGGTTCAATTTGTGCCAACGTTTTGAATATCTACTCTGGCTCAATGTCATTCTTAACAATTGGATTCAAGTTAGGCTCGGGTCAGCGCCGTGCAATTTCTGCGATTCTCTTTGGAATCGCTGGCTTCTTGCTCGCTCACAGCGCGATGAACAACCCGGCAAATAACTACGAGAATTTCTTACTCGTCATGTCCTACTGGATTGGGCCGTGGCTTGGAGTCATTTTTGCTGACAAGATTTTACGTAAAGGTGCTTCTGTCGAAAGACTCCTTTTCGCAAGCCGAGAAAATATTGCGGGGCCAATCGCTTTCGCTTTTGGCGTCGTTATTTCAATTTGGTTGTTCTCCAACCAGAAGTACTACACCGGATTAGTTCCAAAACATAATGGAAATTTCGGAGATTTGGCCTTCCCGGTTGGTTTCGTACTTGCTTTTGTCATCTATTACGCATTAGGCGCAAAGAAAGTTAAAGCCGAATCGTAAGTAACTACCAAGAAGTATGGAGTGGGCGTCCCTCTGCATAACCCGATGCAGATTGGATGCCCACTACCGCTTTATCAGCAAATTCTGCAATATTCACAGCTCCCGCATAGGTGAAAGAAGAACGCACGCCGGCAATTATTTGGTCTATTAGATCTTCAACACCAGGACGAATAGGATCGATATACATACGAGAAGAAGATATCCCCTCCTCGAAAAGAGCTTTGCGAGCACGATCAAATGGACTTTCAGTAGATGTCCTCGCGGAAACAGCCCGCGCCGAAGCCATTCCAAAGGATTCTTTAAAGAGTTTGCCATGGGTATCTCGAATCAAATCTCCAGGAGATTCCATCGTTCCAGCAAACCATGAGCCGATCATCACCTGGGAAGCACCTGCGGCTAGCGCCAACGCCACGTCTCTTGGGTGACGTACTCCGCCATCTGCCCAAACATGCTTTCCTAGCGACCGTGCCATCTCCGCGCATTCGTGTACGGCAGAAAATTGTGGACGCCCGACACCTGTTTGCATTCGCGTTGTACACATAGCGCCAGGGCCCACTCCTACCTTCACGATATCGGCTCCGGCTTCGATCAAATCTCTGGTGCCGGACGTGGTAACAACGTTACCCGCGACAATAATTATTCTAGGGTCTACGGCTCTCACAGCCTTAATTGCTTCAATCATTTTCAATTGATGTCCGTGGGCTGTATCTATAACAAGTACATCTGTATCAGCCTCGATCAATGATGCAGCTTTTGACGCTACATCACCATTTATTCCGACGGCAGTTGCAATTCGTAGTTTCCCATGTCGATCAATCGCGGGTTTGTATAACGTTGCTCGTAATGCACCAGAACGAGTCAAAATTCCTACTAAATTTCCTGAACTATCAATCACTGGAGCAAAAGGACGTCGACTTGTTTCGAGTTGATCAAATGCCTCTCGGGGTTGGATCTCTTCTGACAGTGTGATGAAATCTCTCTGCATTATCTGCGCTAACTGGGTGAATCGATCCACTCGCTCTAACTCACTCTGAGTCACAACTCCAATGGGTTTAGAATTTTCGACAACAATCAAAACTCCATGCGAGCGCTTACTAATAAGTTCAAGTGCTTCTGCCACGGTTTCATGAGCTTCTAATGTAACCGGTGTTTCGAATAAAATATGGCGTGATTTCACCCATGATATGACGTTCGAAACTATATCTATGGGAATATCTTGGGGTATCACAACCAACCCACCGCGCCTAGCAACGGTTTCTGCCATTCGGCGTCCGGCAATCGCGGTCATATTTGCAACGACAATCGGAATAGTCGTGCCCGTTCCATCGTTTGTTGTCAGATCTACATCCATTCGGCTAACGACTTTGGTGTAGTTAGGAACCATGAAGACATCGTCATAGGTCAGATCATGGTTAGGATTTGTTAGGAAACGCACGTTGTCTAACTATACGCCTTCCCTTCATGGAAAAGGCGGACTATAGCTCTGTAATGACTACCTAAGAGAGATTTTCAATTCGAGCTCCCGCACTTGGTTCGGCGATAAAACTCTGGGGTGGCCTATATCCCGCTTTTGCAAAGACGGTTTCGATCTCACTCATAACCTGTGGAATCTGCACTTTTGGTAGAAGGAAGATTCCAGAACCCCCAAAGCCTCCACCCATCATTCTCGCACCTAGAGCTCCGTTCTTGAGGCCGATTTCTACCGCTAGATCCATCTCTACCCAACTAATTTCAAAAAGATCCCGCAACGATGAATGAGTTTCCGTCATGTATTGACCGACGGCGAGAAAATCATCAATTTTTAGCGCACTCACTGTTTTTTCTACTCGACTCATTTCCCCAACGATATGACTAACACGTTTGCGAACAAGAGGATCTAGCTGCGCTGATTCGAAGAGCTCTGGCGTTAAATGCCGTAAAGAATCTAATCCCATCGATCTTCGAGCGGTTTCGCAAGCCTTAAAGCGATTGGAATAACCACCATCGACGAGTTCATGTTTCACTCGTGAATCAACAATAAGGATACTCAGACCGTGCTCGCGTAGGTTGAAAGGTAGGTAATCACTTTCTAGCGAAAGGCAATCAAATTGTAGAATTGAATTTTCGCGCGACAGCATCGAAGCGGCTTGATCCATGAGTCCGCAAGGCATTCCGACGTATTCGTTCTCAGCTCTTTTGGCGATCTTTGCCAATTCCAATGCAGTAAAGCCGAGCTCAAACATTTCGTTAAGAGCTGTCGCAACGGCACATTCGAGCGCTGCACTTGATGATAAGCCGGAACCCTGTGGGACTTGACCATGTACTTCAATATCTAATCCTGGTAAGTCTCGATCTAAAACATGAAGGACTCCCAAGACATAGCGCGCCCAGGTTGGACCTTGCCATTGGGCAATCTCATCCCATTGAACGTCAATCTCATCAGAGATCTGAGCTGAGCGCAGACAAATCTTCTTATCGGTTCGCGCTGTGATTCCGACTGAGGTGCGATAAGGGATCGCAAACGGTAGAACTATTCCACCGGCGTAATCAATGTGCTCACCCAATAGATTTGCACGCCCCGGCGCTGACGCAACAATGGCAGGGTTATGGCCAAAAAGATTAAGTTGCACCGAAAATTTATATGCGTTCGGCGAAGCGGTGATATGCCGCCGTCCATTGAAGTTCACGTCGGAAATCTCTGATCTTTGTGTCCTCGTCAATGATGATGTGTTCAACGCGAGCCATCCGTGCAAAATCTTCCAAAGTCTCGAGCGACACGGCATTTGTCAGAACAGTGTGGTGTGATCCACCGGCGAGCATCCATGCCTCTGCGCTGATCGGCAACGATGGTTTTGGTTCCCAGACCGCATGCGCAACGGGAAGTTTTGGTAGTTCTTCGTTTGGTTCAACGACAGAGATCTCATTGCTGATGATCCTAAAACGATCTCCGATGTCCACAAGACAGACAACCCGGGCTTGCGCCGGTGTCGCTGTAAAGACCATGCGAACAGGATCTTCTTTCCCGCCAATGCCCAGCGGATGAATCTCGATCTTTGGTTTTGATGTAGTGATCGTTGGACAGACTTCGAGCATATGTGCTCCTAAAATCTTTGGCGAACCAGGACCGAAGTGATATGTGTAGTCCTCCATAAATGAGGTACCGCCACCACTTGGTGTCATACTTTTTAGAATCGCACCCAAAGCTGATGTCTTCCAATCGCCCTCGCCACCAAATCCATAGCCCTTTGCCATCAATCGTTGGACAGCCAGTCCAGGCAATTGGCGTAATTCTCCGAGATCTTCAAAATTGCTTGTGAAGGCATCAAAGGAACCATCGCGCATAATTTTATAGAGCGCTAACTCTTGCTTTGCAGCATATACAAGAGAGTCATGGCGCGCGCCACCTCGGACAAGCTCCGGTGACACGTCGTACATCTTCACGTATTCGTCGCAGAGATCTGCTGCATCGCTCTCACTTATCGCTCCAACGGTTTCCGCTAAAAAGTTCACTCCGTAGTTCTCAACAGAAATACCAAACTGAAGTTGAGCAGAGACTTTATCGCCATCCGTCACAGAGACAAACCGCATATTGTCGCCAAATCGAGCCAGTTTAAGGTTTTGAGATTTGTTCCAACCGATCGTCGCCCAAGCCCATGCATCTATTCGAGCCTTTACCTCTGTCGAATCCGCCGCTCCAACCACGACCTTGTGAGGCAACGCTACACGTGCGACTGCATGCGCGTATTCACGATCTCCATGAGCTGCTTGGTTGAGATTCATGAAGTCCATATCGATAGTGGCCCATGGCAGGGATTGGTTAGCCTGGGTATGCAGATGCAGTAGCGGCTTACGAAGCAGGTCTAATCCCTGGATCCACATCTTTGCAGGTGAGAATGTATGCATCCACGTAATGACACCGACGCACTCTGGATCGCTCGAAGCATCAAGCATCGCCTGCTTGATATTCGAAGTATTCTTTAGTGTCGGCTTCCAAATGATCTCTACTGGAGCGTTGAGTCCGATCGAAATTTTCGCTACGACCTCTTTTGACTGTGTCGCAACCTGTTCTAGCGTCTCGGGACCGTACAGGTCCTGACTTCCGGTGAGAAACCAAATTTGCTTTGTCATATCTTCCTCAATGTCGGTTAAATTTAATAAAAATTACTTAGTGCGCTTCTTGCTCCACACATCGAACGCAACGGCCAGTAGGAGTACCAGCCCCTTCGTGGTCATTTGAAAATCAATTCCGATGGAGTTGAGGTTCATTCCATTACCCAAAATTCCCTGGATCATTCCACCGACCATTGAGCCAGTTACTGTTCCGACTCCGCCTTGAACCGATGCGCCACCAATGAATACCGATGAGATTGCTTCAAGTTCAAAGCCGTCACCTGCTTTTGGTACAGCAGAGTTCATACGCGCCACGATCAAAATTCCCGATAAGGCAGAGAGCGCGCCCATGTTGACAAAGAGCCAGAAGTTCACTCGTCGAACGTTAATTCCCGAGAGGACAGCGGCGTGAAGATTTCCACCGATAGCATAAATATGACGACCAAAAGTCGTCCGCTTCATTACGGTCGTGTAAATAATGACGAGAGCTACGAGCAGTACGAGAGTCCAAGGAATTCCGTTTGCTTGACTGAGTTGGACACCAACGTAAGCGATCATTGCCGCAAGGAGAATGTTCTTTACGAGGAACCAAACTCGTGGCTCAACGACCTGGTTGTATTTGATGCGACCACGGCGAGTTGCAAAGGATTGAAGAAGTAACGCCAGGACTCCAACAGCAGTAATCACTAATGCGGTGGCGTTGTAATCTTTCATGCCAAGTGCATGCCCTAGTGAGTTTTCTTTATCCACAAATCCATTACCGATTAAACGGAATGAGTCTGGGTACGGCCCAATGTTTGTATTTTGAAGCGTGATCAGCGCAAGCCCACGGAACAAGAGCATTCCTGCCAGAGTTACTATGAATGCTGGTATCCCGACATAGGCCACCCAGAAACCTTGCCACATACCTACGATTGCACCGATAACTACGGCACCGATGATTGCCGCCCACCATGAAAATTTTGGAACCCAATCCCAGCCAGTCTGTTCCAGCGGACGTACAGCAAGAATTCCAGAGGCCGCGCCAATAAAACACGCTACGGAACCTACCGACAGATCGATGTGTCCAGCGATGATAACCATCACCATTCCGATAGCCAGGACAAGAATGTAACCATTTTGGACAACGAGGTTTGACCAGTTGTCGGGAGTGATGGAGCAACCATTTGGGCTTGTGAGCGCAAAGAACCCGACCAGTGCCAGTAGAGCGATAAAGATCGCATTCTGCCGAAGGTCCACACCTCCAAGGCGACCTTTTAGACCGTTGATTCGATCACTGACTTTCTCATTTACCTTAGGCATTCGTATCTTCCTTCGTCATTTCATCTCTTGTCATGGTCATATATTTCATGAGTAATTCAGGCGAGAAATCACTTTTCTCTACTTCGCCAGTGAGTCGACCCTCAGAAATCGCATAAATTCGATCGCAGATGCCGATTAGTTCTGACAATTCACTAGAGATCATCAGAATCGCCTTACCTTGTGAGGCGAGCTCTTGAATGATCGTATAAATCTCATATTTTGCTCCAACGTCGATTCCGCGAGTCGGCTCATCGAGAATGAGAAGGTCCGGGTTGACGTTGATCCATTGACTCAGGACCACCTTCTGTTGATTTCCACCAGAGAGTTTTCCAACGATGGAGTTAGGCGAAGGGGCTTTGATATTCATAGAGGTGCGATATTCGTTAGCAATTCGATACTCCTCATTTGCATTAACAAGGCCGAGTTTTACGAAATTCTTTAGGGATGCCATCGAAATATTGCGCTTGATATCGTCAATGAGATTTAGTCCATAACGCTTACGATCCTCAGTTGAATAAGCAATGCCAGCATCAATCGCTTGGCGAATAGTTTTGAGCTGGAACTCTTTTCCCTTGATAAAGGTACGTCCAGAGATACCGATTCCCCAGCTGTGACCGAAAATACTTCTTGCTAGCTCTGTGCGACCTGCACCCATGATGCCTGCGAGTCCGACAATCTCACCCGCCTTTACGTTGAAGCTCACACTATCAACCACGACACGAGTTGAATCGTCTGGATGATGAACCGTCCATTCTTCGACCCGGAAAAGTTCCTCACCTATCTGTGATTCTCGCGATGGGTAGCGGTTGTTCATTTCGCGCCCAACCATCCCTTTGATGATTCGCTCTTGATTCACAGAATCATTGTGCATATCGAGAGTTTCGATGACGAGTCCATCACGAATGATGGTGGTCTTATCCGCAATCGCTGCAATTTCGTTCAGTTTATGCGAGATGATGATCGACGTCATTCCTTGATGTTTGAACTGACGCAGGAGCTCGAGTAGGTGTTCTGAATCAGCATCATTGAGCGCAGCAGTTGGCTCATCCAGAATCAGTAGCTTGACCTTTTTGGAGAGCGCCTTTGCAATTTCGACGAGTTGTTGTTTTCCGACACCAATATTCTTCACCAGCGTATTTGGATCTTCCGAAAGTCCCACTTTGGCCATAAGTTTTTGTGCTTCTTGATTGGTTTTGTTCCAATTGACAAAGCCATTCTTGGTAATTTCGTTATTCAAAAAAATATTCTCGGCAATCGACAGATGTGGGCTCAGCGCCAATTCCTGATGAATAATGACAATACCAAGGCGCTCACTCTCACGAATATTCTGAAAGCCGACTGTTCTGTTTTCAAAAAGAATTTCGCCTTCATAGGTACCATGGGGATAAACCCCCGACAGAACTTTCATCAAGGTCGATTTACCGGCACCGTTTTCACCACAGATTGCATGAATTTCACCACGCGAAACTTCAAGTGATACATCTGAGAGCGCTTTCACACCTGGAAAGGTCATCGTAATATTCTTCATTTCCAGGATATGTTCTGTCATTTTTCCTATTCTTTCAATCAAAAAATCAATTATTTTTCATTCTTCATTTTAGTTGAAAAGGCCAACTTGGTAATCCAAGTTGGCCTTTTCGTTTGACGGAATTTAGCCGAGGTCGGCTGCCTTGATGTAGCCAGAATCCACAAGAACCTTCTTGTAGTTGGCAACAGTTACAACGAATGGAGTAAGGAGGTAAGCAGGAACTACCTTCACACCGTTGTTGTATGTCTTTGTATCGTTAAGTTTTGGCTTTGTACCGTTGAGTACTGCCTCGGCCATGCTGACAGCAACCTTTGCAAGTTCACGAGTGTCCTTGAAGATGGTTGAGTACTGAGTACCGGCAATGATGTTCTTCACTGAGAGTACTTCAGAATCCTGACCTGTCATTACTGGCTCGTTTGCCTTTGTGTAACCAGCTGAAGTTAGAGCAGCGAGGATACCGCGGGTGAGACCATCGTATGGTGATAGAACGCCATGGACCTTAGCTTTTGAGTATGAGCTAACGAGAATATCTTCCATACGCTTCTGAGCTACTGCGCCATCCCAACGAAGTGTTGCCACTTTGTTGAAAGCTGTCTGACCTGACTTAACAACAAGAACTTTGCTCTTGATGAGTGGGTTAAGTACTGACATTGCACCATTGAAGAAGAATCCTGCGTTGTTATCATCTGGTGATCCTGCGAAGAGTTCGATGTTGAATGGACCCTTCTTGGCCTTTGGACCATCAGCCTTTGTGCTGTTGATTGACTTGAAAACGCCAAGACCTGTCAATAGTGAAGAAGCCTGGAGAACGCCAACCTTGAAGTTATCAAATGTTGCGTAGTAATCGACGTTTGGAGATTTGTTGATCAAACGGTCATAAGCAACGATTGCAACACCTTTGTCATGTGCATGTTGCAGAACGTCTGTTAGCTGAGTTCCATCGATAGATGCGATGATCAGAGCTTTTGCGCCTTTTGTGAGCATACCTTCGAGCTGTGTTACCTGTGTTGGAATGTCATCGTTTGCATACTCGAGGTCGACTGTGAAGCCATCCTTCTCAAGTGCTGCCTTTATTGCGTTACCATCGTTGATCCAACGAGTTGAAGACTGGTTTGGCATTGCAACTCCAACGAGTCCACCAGCAGCGTGTGCTGAAGAAGTTAGAGCAACACCTGTTACTGCTGAAGCCGACAAAGCTACAGTCGCAACAACGGTTGAGAGTTTCTTGAACAATTGTGTTCCTTTCCTAGCGTTAATTGACCTGGGTTCAATCGCACACCGAACTTGGTCTTGAGTTCGGCAGTTTTGAAAAGCGAGTGCTACAGAATGAAGGGGGTTTCTGTATCTCCAAAAAGTGAGCGCTAACATTTCTGAGCCTAAACTACCAATAACGCGCTAATTTCCATAGTTATTTTGATAACGATTATATAAAGATTCTACGGCCGCCTCAGGAATCGCAATTGGCTCCCCAAGTGCAGTGGCAATCCAGGCACTCTTAGCGTTGTCTTCGCACATCACGGCAGCTTTGACCGCCGCTTTTGCCGATGGCCCAATAGTGAAAACTCCGTGATTTTGCATAATAACCGCAGGTGAGTGATGGTTTGTGAGAGTCTCGACGATGCCCCGACCAATTGAATCGTCACCGATGATCGCAAATGGCCCGACCGGGATTGGTCCGCCAAATTCATCTGCAATTGCAGTCAAAATGCACGGGATCTCTTTACCCACTGCCGCCCAACCGCAGGCATAGTTGCTGTGGGTATGGACGACACCATTTACATCAGGCATGTTTCTATAAACGTATGCGTGCGCTGCAGTATCACTTGAGGGCGAGAGTTTTCCTTCAACCACATTGCCTTCGAGATCACAGACGACCATGGATTCTGCGCACAGTTCGTCATAGTGAACGCCAGAAGGCTTAATCGCGAACAAGTCGGCAGAGCCGTCGTTAAACCGAATGCGTTGAGAGACGTTACCGCCCGTCCATACGACAAGTTTGTATCGGACCAGTTCTTGATGTAACCCGACGAGCAGCTCTCTTACGCGTGCGATCTCTTCTGAATTTTTACTCATGCACTCACCTCACGCTTTAGTTGCTTCAGTCGTTTCATGACGACACTGCCACCTCGACCAAAATGATCATGTAATTCAACATATTCTCGGTACAAAGCGTCATACTGACGAGAACGCTCCTCAATGGGCAGATAGGCATCTTTGATAACACGGCCCATAGCCTGCGCAGCAGCATTTACCGACGGGTAGTCTCCGCTTGCAACGGCGGCATGAATCGCCGACCCGAGAGCTGGACCCTGGTCTGTATCAATCACCGAGATTGGTAATCGTGTGACATCCGCATATATCTGCATCAGATATGCATTTTTCAAAAGGCCACCGGCAACGATGAACTCCTTCACGGGGACACCGGATTGGGCAAAAGTGTCTACGATCATTCTGGTCCCAAAAGCGGTCGATTCCAAAAGTGCCCGGTATATCTCTTCGGCGGTTGTTGTTAAAGTCAGACCAACAATCGTTCCACTTAATTCGTGGTCAACGAGAACTGATCGGTTACCACTATGCCAATCCAGGGCAACAAGACCATGCTCGCCGATAGCTTGTTTGGCTGCCAAATTGGTAAGATGCTGATGGATTGAAAGTCCGGCGGTCTTTGCCTCGTCAAAATAGCGCCCAGGTACTTGGTTATTGACGTACCACGCAAAAATGTCACCAACTCCAGACTGTCCCGCTTCATAGCCAAACAATCCGCTGATAATGCCACCGTCCACAACACCACACATTCCCGGTACCTCAAAAATTTGATCGTGATTCATAACATGGCAGGTCGAAGTACCCATGATGGCAACCATCTGGCCCGGGTTTGTCGCTTTAGCTGCAGGAGCAGTCACATGGGCATCGACATTTCCTACTGCGACCGCAATCCCCTCGGTTAAGCCTGTCCAGCTCGCTGCCTCCGCGGTGAGACCACCAGCCCGCTCTCCCAACTCTCCGATTGTATGTTGCAGTTTCTCTTCGGCAAAGAACTCAAATTTTGGATTCAATGCCCTGAAATATTCACGAGTTGGATATTCACCGTCTTGTAGATTTCCTTTGTATCCAGCCGTGCATGCATTCCTCAGATACGTTCCGCAAAGTTGCCAGATAATCCAATCCGCGGCTTCTACAAATTTCTCCATCTTTTCGTAAACCTCTGGCGCCTCCTCAAGGATCTGTAATCCTTTTGCCAGCTCCCATTCTGAAGAGATCTGCCCACCATAGCGAGGTAGCCATGGCTCCCCGCGCTCACGAGCTAACTGATTGATGCGATCTGCATGTGGTTGAGCAGCATGGTGCTTCCAGAGTTTTACATAAGAGTGTGGATTATTCCGGAACTCAGGAAGCTCGCAGAGAGGTGTTCCATCCGCTAAGACGGGAACCATCGTGCAGGCCGTGAAGTCTGTTGCAATCCCAACCACGTCCGACGCACTTATCCCTGCATTTCGAATCGCCTCGGGAACGGCATTCTTTAGTACATCGACATAATCCTGCGGATCTTGTAGTGCCCAATCCGGACCAAGCGCCGCTCCGCTCGAAGCCAAAACTCTATCCATAACAGCATGTGGGTAGTCGTAGACAGCTGAACCCAATTCATGGCCATCGGAGACACGGACGACCAAGGCGCGTCCAGAAAGTGTGCCGTAGTCGACGCCGATTACATACCGTTCCGCCATGTTCTCTTCCTTATCTCTTTATCTCTTCGTTAACGCTTGAGTAGATTCTTTCACAACTAAAATAGGTTGAATCATGAGGGTTTCATGATCACTACTTTCTTTTAACTGTGACAGTAATTTGTTCATTGCAGTCATTCCTAATGAGTTGAAATCCTGCTTAATCGTGGTCAGCGCGGGCGTAAAATATGAAGACTCCGGGATATCATCAAAACCGATCAGGCTGACCTCTGAAGGAACGTGAATTCCTGCCAGATGCAGTGCTTTAAGAATTCCAAGTGCCAGGTGGTCGTTCGCACAGAATATGGCGGTTGGTAGGTCGTTACGCATTGCCAACTCCTTGCCAATCCTGAATCCAGTTTCAATTGACCAATCACCCTCGATCACCTCTGAATCTAAATTAGCGCCTTTCATTGAAAGTTCATATCCTCTCCTACGCATCTGAGCTTCGTAGGCATTTGCTGGTCCACTTACATGAACGATCTTCGTATGGCCAGATTCGATAAGGTGTTTCATTGCGAACTGTGCCCCATTGATGTTATCAATATTAATAACATCGAACTCTTCAGATGGCTCGGTATCAATAACCACAAGCGGAACCCTAGGTATTGCTTTTGAAACCTCGTCGATTACGATTTGTGGAAGTGCGATTGTCATCACGCCATCAATATCGAGTCGACGTAATTGTTCAATTCCTTCCTGCCAGGACTGTGGATCATCCGCAAGAATTGAAATCGATAATACCGAATACCCTGCACTTCTCGCTTCTCGCTCCATCGCATTCAAAATAGATGAAGGACCGTAGAGATCTGACTCTGTAAGTAATAAACCAATCAAATTACTCTGCGAGGTGACCAATTGACGAGCCGCATGGCTGGGGTGATACTCCAACTCTCGGATCGCCATTTCGACTTTTTCGCGGGTCGATAGTTTGAGGTTTGGATGATTGTTCAATACTCGAGAAACGGTTTGATGTGATACCCCTGCTCGCTCCGCAACATCATAAATATTTGCCTTCTTATTCAGCATGATGCAATTACGCGCAATCGCTCGATCAAACTTTTAAAGAGAGCGGACTTGGCCTCAGGATTATCGTCAATACTCTTTAGTCGAATACGTAGAATTATTTGGTTACCTAGGTGCAGGATTTGGCCATGAAACTCTCCAAATTCGTCGGAGAGAATAGAAATCTCCTTACCTGGGCGATATGACGTGCAAACGCCTTCGAACGATTCGCCTGATTGATTGACGAACGAAACCTTACCTCCAGGCTTAGAAACTAAACTTTTGGTTTCGCAAAGCCATTGCGTCAGATATTGCGCTTCCCCGATCAGTGAAAAAGCTTTTGCCCCACCGAGGCCACATTCAATATCCACCTGCAAATCTACGAGTCCACGTGGATCTGGCACCTCGTAGTGGTCCTGAAACCCAACAAATCTTCTTTTCGCAACCAAGGGAAATCAATTCTTCAAATATGAAAAGGCGCCAAAGGCAACAGCCAACGCGAGCGCAGAATGGGCAAGCATGTACCAACCATCCACTCTGTAGAAGAGATGAGAATCAAAGATAGGAAGAATCCACAACAACGAGAAAATCCCGGTAGCGATCCCCAAAATTGAGGTGGATGCGATCGCCTTCTTTGCGATGAAGACTGCTGCCAACAAAATAATTACACACATGGCAATTCGGTACCTCTGTGCATGAGTTTGGAAGGTAAGCGATGCGACTATCACCGCATAGGCAAAGCCAAATGTGCTGTTTTTGGCCTCAGGGTCAAACTCCCCTTTTAAACTCCAACGGCTACCCGAGCTCATCGAACTCCTTCTGGTCTCTGATACTGAAATATTGAGATATTGAGATATTGAGATATTGAGATATTGAGAGCGCTAACAATCTCTAATCATAAGGTTATTCTACGAAAAGAAAAGTGCCTTGCTAGGCTTGTTTCATGAGTGCGTATCCAGACCGGACCAAAACCGCCTTGATCGTTATCGATATGCAAAATGGGGTCGTAGATTTTGCCCGAAATCGAAATGACGTGGTTGAACGCATCGCCAACCTCGTGGAACAGGCGAGATCAAAAAATATTGATGTCATCTGGGTCCAACATTCAGAGGACGACATGCCGATCGACAGCGAGTACTGGCACATTGTTCCAGAGCTCAAGCCCGACTCAAGTGAACACATCATTCACAAACTCTGGCGTAGCTCATTTGAAGAGACGAATCTAGAGGATCTCCTTGAAGAACTTGGTGTTGGGCACTTAATAGTGACAGGCGCACAAACGAATTACTGTGTTCGACATACTATTCACGCTGCAATCGAACGTGGTCTAGATGTAACTCTCATTGGAGATGCTCACACAACGATTGATGATTCTTGGAATGAAATAGCTATACCAGCCGAATTTATGGTCGCTGAACTGAATCGATCCTGTATGGATTATGAGCTGCCAGATAGTTCAGTTGACGTGATTAGCGCATCTGAGATTCATTTCTAGGTTATTGGAGAGATCTGCACTTTATTATTGAATTTGAAATTGCCATGGAGGAGAGAGCTGTAGAATTTGCCTCACAA